>ERZ1034928.182-NODE-182-length-39997-cov-131.826323_pt1 | contig 39997 bp, 76 predicted proteins | sample MGYA00520627_ERZ1034928 | MGnify/ENA primary metagenome ERZ1034928 (study PRJEB33766, sample SAMN09781755) | gut metagenome | biome: gut microbiome | host: Homo sapiens | place: Madagascar | study: EMG produced TPA metagenomics assembly of the PRJNA485056 data...
CGGACAGCTGCTACTACTCCATGTTCCAAGGTTGCACAAGCCTCACGGCAGCACCATCACTACCAGCAACCACGCTGGCGGACAGCTGCTACTACTCCATGTTCCAAGGTTGCACAAGCCTCACGGCAGCACCGTCGCTGCCTGCAACCACGCTGGTGTTCGGCTGCTACTACTTCATGTTCGCTGGCTGCACAAGCCTTACAACAGCGCCGTCACTGCCTGCAACTACGCTGGCGAACTACTGCTACTACTTCATGTTCTACGACTGCGAGGGAATCAAATTATCCTCCACAGCGTCCGGCACATATACAAAGGCGTACCGCATACCCAAAAACGGAACCGGGACAACAGCTTCCAGTGCGCTTAGTAATATGTTTGCCAATACGGGAGGCACGTTCAATGGAACACCAGAAATCAACACCACCTACTATTTGGATAAGTCCAATACTATTGTATAAAGAGATCACCGGCGAAAAGTACGCCGATGACAAATAAATTTTGAACAAAGAAAAGGAGATTAAAACAATGGCTACTTACAAGAGAATCGCATCCGACGGCAGACCCATCGAAGTCACCGACACCCCCGCGGGCCTGAGCGAGAGCGCAGGCATCAAGAACAGCATCAAGCAGCCGGTCATGCGCCGCGACCTTGAGCGCGCCGGCACGGAGATCTATGTCCTGCCGCAGTACAAGCTCACCTACGACGAGAACGGCTACTGCGTCAAGAAGGAGAAGTGCCACATCCCGGAGGACATCGCGGAAAAGCTCATGGAGCTGAACAAGTGAGCAGAGCGGGGGCTACCCCCCGCTCTATCCTAAGGAAAGAGAGACAACGCCTATGGAAGATTTGGCTGTGAAGCTGCAGGAGGTCAAGGACCGCTCGCTCCGAAACGAGGGGCGCATCAAGCAGTTAGAGGTAGATCAGCGGGCGCTGAATGAATTGGCGCTGTCGGTCAAAGAGCTGGCGACCGACCAGACGAACATGAAGGAGGACATCGGCGAGATCAAGGCCAATGTGCGGAGCTTGACCGCCGTGCCGTCCAAGCGCTGGGAGAAGGTCGTGGAGCTGATGATCGCGACCGTCGTGGGCGCGTTCATGGCGTGGCTTTTGACAGGGGGCGCGGTATGAGGGACATCAAGGGCTCCACCTCGGAAGAGGTGCGCATGATAAAAGCCATCCAGCGCTCTGTGGGCGCGCTGGACAACGGCTGGATCGGCAACCAGACCTTGAGCGACATCGCGGCCAAGCTCGGCGCGGACTGCTTTCCGCTCAACGTCGAGCTATACGGCCAGCCCGCGATCATCGCGCGGGACATCGAGCCCGTCAACATGAGCGGGCCGCTGCCGCGCAACGCGATCTCGGGGAGCTTTAGCTGGCAGGGCCAGCCTTGCAGCATTCTGGTGCGCGGCGGCAAGGTCGTGCGCGACTGGAGCTGCCACTATCCTCGCCCCGAGAGCGTGCTCTACAAGACGCGGGACGGCGCGGTGCGCATTGCCCGCGTGTCCTCGGCGGCGGCGCTGGGCGACGTCGTGTGGGCGGTCGGGGGCATGGGATTGCTCGGCAATTATAACCCTGCCGCAGAGGGCTTCACAGGGGCGTACAGCGACGTGCTGCGCAAGACAAACCACACCGTCCTCGGCTGCAAGGGCGGGATGCTTTACGGCGTCTACTGCCGCAGCATGACCGCGCAGCAGGTCAACGCCTTTTGTCGGGACAAGCTCAAGCTGGAATACGCCGTCATGCTCGACGGTGGGCACGTCGCCGCCATCAACGGCGCGTGTAACAAGATCAACACACAAACGCGGCAGTTCTATGCCGTGCGGTTTTTGTAATGGAGGCAAAAATGCAGAATCGAATTGCAAATCTTCTCACGGTCAAGAGCATCGTGACTATCGTGCTCACGGCGGTTTTCTCGGTGCTCGCCCTGCGCGGCAGCATCAGCGGAACGGAGTTTCTGACGATCTTCACGACCATCATCGCCTTCTACTTCGGCACCCAGACCGAGAAGCGCAAAAATGAAGAGGTTTCTTGAGACCCTGACCGCGTGGGAGGGCGCGGTGCGCGGCGACGCGGTGCATAAGCGCATTGTGGACGCCTACAACAGCTATCTCCCGCACCCGCGCGGCTACAGGCTCACCTATTCGGACGACTACTGCGCGGCGATGGTGTCCGCGGCGGCGATCCTCTGCGGTCTGACAGAGGTCATTCCCATCGAGTGCAGCTGCGGCGAGCAAATGCGCTGGTATCAGGCGCGCGGCCAATGGATCGAGGACGACGCGCACGTCCCCCAAATCGGCGAGCAGGTGTTTTACTACTGGGACGACCGCAAGGACTACGCCCTCACGGACTGCACCGGCGCGCCCAACCACACGGGCATCGTGACCGCCTGCGACGGGCAGAAAATCACGGTGTTCGAGGGCAACAAGGGAAGCCGCCACGAGTGCGGCTATCGGACGTTGGAAATCAACGGGCGGTATATTCGCGGCTTCGGCGTGCCAAAATATCCCGCGGACAAGACCGTGCTTGTGCGTGGGGATAAGGGCGAGGCGGTCGGCAAGCTGCAAGAGCTTCTCAACGCTTGCGGCTACGATCTGGCGGTTGACAATTCCTTTGGGCCCGCGACGCAGAAGGCGTGGGGAGAATATGTTTACGCATATCTCGAAAAAATTCTAAAATAACGAAAGGAAAACGGGCGGGAGGCATGTCTCCCCTCGCGTAAGCGCTCTGCAAGCCCCGGCGCACAGCATGGACAAGCAGCACCGAGCGATCCGGGCAAAATTATCCTCTATGGCCCCGCGGCGGGCCGTGGCATACATTCGGTCTTTTGAGCTTCCGCCCGACGAAATGGCGTGCCTCGTCGAGTGCGACGTGCGGGGCCGCTCCTGCGTACAGGTGGCATTTGAAATGAACCTGTCGCCGGATACGGTCAAAAAGTATCGCCGAAAGGCGTACCGCAAAATCGCATCGGAAGTCTTTGAATAGGAAAAGAGCTTCACCAAACGGTGAGGCTCTTTTCCTTTATTGTGGGGGTATGAATGACGCATGGAGTACGTCGTGACAAAAAATTAGCATATTCCGTCAGAATTTGCAAGCGCAATCGTTCGACGAATTTCGCCGTACACTTTTCATCCTTTTTTCCGGCACTTTGGGAAAGGGGTTTTCTTGTACCATAGAGGCAGAAAAGGAGGTGCGCTGTATGTACGAACGGCTTTTGGCATTGGGATTCACCGAGCAGATGGCGAGGGATATTTTGGTGCTGTTCCCCGAGCCGGACGAACTGCGCACCTATGTTTATTTTGCGGAGCTGCTGCATGTATAGCTATTATAATCCGTCGCCTTATGGCAAGAACGTGGGGGACTGCACCGTTCGAGCGATCTCCAAAGCGACCGGGAAAGACTGGGGCGAAACGTATCTCGCGCTCGCCATACAAGGCTACTTAGACGGTGACATGCCGTCGGCCAACGCGACCTGGGGCGCGTATCTGCACTCCCTCGGCTATCGGCGCTACATCGTGCCGGACACTTGTCCTCTGTGTTACACCGTCGGGCAGTTTGCGGACGAGCATCCGGCAGGCACATACATTTTAGCCCTGTCCGGCCATGTGGTGTGCGTGCAGGAGGGGACGATCTTTGATTCGTGGGACAGCAGCAATGAGACTGTGCTCTATTTTTGGGTAAAGGAGACTGAATGACATGGCTTTTAATCCGTACTATCAAAACCCTTATTATCCACAGCCGATGCCGGACAACCTCATGCAGATGCGGCAGCAGCAGATGATGCAGCCCGCTCCGCCTCCCGTGCCGCAGAATCCTGTCGCGACCAGCGGTGTGCAGTGGGTGAGCAGCGAGCAGGAGGCGAGAGGCTACCTGATCGCGCCCAACTCCGCTGTTGCGTTGTGGGATTCCACCGCCCCCACCGTGTACCTCAAGCAGTCCGACGCAAGCGGAAAACCGACGCTCAAAATTTACGACCTCGTAGAACGCGCAGAAACGCCCCGCACAGCGCCGAAGGGGGAAAGCGTGGAATTTGTCACCCGCGAGGAGTTCGACCGTCTGGCGGCGCTTGTGGGCGAATTAAAGGGCAAGAAGAAGCGCAAGGTCGAGGAGGACGAAGACGATGAATAATCCGTTTTTCGGTGCTCTCGGCGGCGGGCAGATGCCCGGACCGGTAGGCCAGTTCCAGCGCATGATGCAGCAGTTCCAGCAATTCAAGGCGAATTTTCATGGCGACCCCAAAGCGGAGGTCGAAAAGCTCTTGCAGAGCGGTAGGCTGAACCAGCAACAGCTCAACCAGCTTCAGCAGATGGCGAAGCAGTTTCAAAGCCTGATGCAGTAAGCATCAACATAAATCAACATCGTGGCCACGATTTGATGAATAAAAATTTTTCAAAGGAGTGATACTATGTCTCTTTCTGACGGCGGCGTTCAGGCCACTATGCCTGTTGCGCCAACCGGCATGATGAACAGCGGCTTTGGCGGCTTCGGCGGCGATGGCGCGTGGTGGATCATCATTCTTTTCCTGTTTGTGTTCTGCGGCTGGGGCGGCAACGGCTGGGGAAACAACGCCGGCAATTCCGGCGGCGTGGTCGACGGCTATGTGCTGACCTCTGATTTTGCCAATGTCGAGCGCAAGATCGACAGTGTAAATCAGGGCCTTTGCGACGGATTTTACCAGCAGGCGCAGCTTGTCAACGGCACCAACATGGCGATGGCAAACGGCTTTGCACAGGCCGAGCTTTCCCGCAGCAACCAGCAGGCGGCGCTTATGCAGCAGCTCAACGCCATGCAGATGCAGGCCGCAAATTGCTGCTGCGAGAATCGTGCAGCTATCGCCCAGGTGCGCTACGACATGGCGACGCAGGCGTGCGACACGCGTAACACCGTGCAGAACGCCACACGCGACATCATTGACGCAAACAACCAGAACAGCCGCGCCATCCTCGACTTCCTGACGCAGAGCAAGCTCTCTGACCTTCAGGCCGAGAACCAGGGCCTGAAGCTGGCGGCAAGTCAGGCAGCGCAGAACAGCTATCTGGTCTCGCAGCTGCGCCCCTCTCCCATTCCGGCCTACACGGTGCAGAACCCCTATTGCTGCAACCAGTTTGCCTGTTGCGGCTGCTGACAACTGCATAGCATAGCTTTTTGTTGGCGATGTTTTGTTGACGTCAACAAAATGGTCGGCCCCGTGCCGATACTGACAACAACGCGGCGGGGCTATTGCCTCGCCGCTGTATTTTAACATGGTCGATTTCGACCACTTTAGAAAGGACTGAACTCATGAAAACGATTGACGATCTGAAACAAGAATTTGTAGACCATCTTGCCGCTATGGATAAGTCCGAAATGAGCATGCTCGAACTCACAAACTATGCCGATCTGCTGCATAAGGCGGACGCTCTTTTCAAGCCGAGCTATACAGATGTACTTGCATCCGGCTTCATTCCCCCTTTTGCGGCAACTACTTGGAAAAAGGAGGAGAAGAAAAATGGCTGAATATAGTAATTCCGCTATTGTTTCTGTTTCTGCTGGGCAAAACGTCCCGCTGACGGAAACTGCGGTCAACAACAAGCCTTGCATCGTGCATCGTGAGGGTGCTGGCATTGTCACGCTGCGCGGTCTCACCAATCAAAACCGCGCTCTGTTTAGGGTCTCCTTTGGCGGCAACATCGCTATTCCCACCGGAGGCACGGTTGAGGCCATCACGGCGGCGCTTGCCATCAACGGAGAGCCGTTGACCAGTGCAACGGCTACCGTCACGCCTGCGGCGGTAGAAAACTACTTTAACATTTACGTTTCCGCACAGGTCTGCGTTCCGAAAGGCTGCTGCCTGACGGTCGCAATGGAAAACACCAGCACTCAGGCCGTCAACTTCGCCAACTCGAACCTGACTGTTGAGAGAATCGCGTGAAAGGAGAATGGACATGAGTAAGAAAGCAATGTATGAGCTTCGCAATATGCTTTGCGACGAACTCGACGAGCTGGCGCGCAAGGGTGACCTGGGCGCGGGCGACCTTGAGATCGCGCACAAGCTGACCGCCACCATCAAGAACATCGACAAGATCGAGATGATGGAAGACGACGGTTATTCTCGCGATGGCGATTATTCCCGCGACGGTGATTATTCTCGCGGCGGCGACTGGCAGGCCGATATGCGCGGCACTTACGGGAGGGGTAGCTCCTATGCTCGCCGCGGCACGCATTACGTCCGCGGGCACTATAGCCGCGCCGACAGCATGGAGCACCTGCGCGAGCAGATCAACGACATGATGCGCGAGACGGACGACGACCGCGTAAAAGAAGCGCTGCGGCGTGCCGCGAGCCTGATGGAGGAATAAAGGGGGTGCGTCCCCTTGGTAGACGAAAACGAGGTCAAGCTGTGGATATCGCGGCTTGAGACAGAGGAATCGAGCTGGCCCAATTACCAGAAGCTGGCGGCGCTGTACATCATCCAAAATCAAAACGCGCCCAAAGAACCGGAAAGGCCGATGTTGTATTCGGCAGCTCCGGCGCCGGTCAGGACCTATGTGTCTGAAACGGTAGGCAACTACGGCGACAGCGATTTTTTGCAGGCCGTCTCCGACATGGCTCCGGCAAGAGCGTGGGAGGTCATGGACGAGCTGATGGACAGCCTTAAAATCGTCAACGAGCGCGTGTACAACAGCGTGATGCGGAAGCTCGAAAAATGAGAACACCCCCGCCTTACGGCGGGGGTGTCATTTTAGGCATAATTTACCTTTGGGAACAGCAAGGGCAAATATGCCTAACGGGGCGTTACAAAAAACGCGCCGTCGTCATCTGCGTCAATTCTCCGGATAAAGCGCGTCCAGAATTCCTTTTTCTCTTCCCGAGAGTAAGTGTCATATTCAGCAAGCCCATTTCGGAGCGCATCAAGGTTTGTCTGCGGCTTTTCCTCTACCGCTTCAAGGGATTTCTTTAAGCTCGCATACTCCCGCTTGTATTCGTCCAACTCGATCAAATCATTCAGATAAAGAGTTTTCAGCTTGCTCATTTTCTTTCGTATCGCGTCCGCGTTTTGCGTGGGCTTTTTTTCTGCCTTTTTGTAATAGCGATTGTTTCGCTCGGCAATCCCCTCAAGCTCATGCAATAAATAGTCTTCCAGCGAGTCTTCGCGAATCCTCTTTTTGTGCTGGCACGCGGAGTTGTCAAGCATTCGCGTCCTGCATCGGTAGTAGGTATAAATCTGCTTTGCCGTTTCCGACTGCATCGTTTTCCCACACTCTTTGCAATGCAACAACCCCGAGAACAGATAAACGCGATCTGTCTCAACTCCCGCGCAGCGCTGCGACCGCTGGCGGAGGATATCATTTACAATGTCAAAATCCTGCTTGCTTACCAGCGCGGGGCAAGCGTTCTCGATGCCGTACACCTCGCCGATATAAAGCCGGTTCCGAAAATAGTTTACATACTTGGTATACGCCCTGTCAATCCCCCACGTCTCGAGCATATACTTCTTTACGCCCAGCACGCTTTGCAGTCTGATATACGCCGCAAACATATCTCGTGCGGCATCTACCGTGCCGTTATCAATCTGGTATTGCCTGTCCTTGACGATATACCCTAAAGGGGCTTTTGATCCTGCGGGTTGGCCTTTTGCCCGTTTTCCGTCGTTGATAAATTTGATCCGCTCGCTTGTGCGGTCGGCCTCGTCCTGCGCAACGGAAAGCATGATATTAACCTTCAATCGCCCCGACGCAGTGCGCGTCTCATAGTCTTCTTCCGTCGCCTGCCATGTCACGCCGTACTGGTCAAGCCGCGTCTGCACGTCGTAGTACCCGGCGACGTTGCGAAACCATCGGTCGAGCTTGATAAACAGGATCGTGTCTATCTTCCCCGCTTTGCAATCGTCCAGCAGCCGCAGGAGCGCAGGGCGCTTTTTGTACGGCTTTCGCGCGGATATGCCCGCGTCCTCATATATGCCCACCACGGTCATTTTATTCGCTTTGGCATACCTTGTCAGCGTGTCCCGCTGCTCTTGCAGAGACAAGCCATGCCGCGCCTGCTCCTCGCTGGACACGCGGATATATAGCGCCGCTCTCATCGAATCCCCCTCCAAAATCCGTAATCTATACAATGAAAATCAATGTACACGCACCACACAGCGAGAAAAACGATGATGAGGAACATTATAGCAATCACGCCGTTGCGGATACGCACACCGCGCCGCATGATCTCAATGGTATCGGCTTTCGCGTCAACATGGCGTTCCAGCTCATCATTCCGCGCTTGCAAGGTTTTCTCGGTCGGCGTCAAGTGTTCGGAAATTCCGAACGATTCATCAAGCGATATTCCAAGCGCTTTGCAGATCGGCGCGACGGTGTAGATCGACGGAGATTTAGAAAACTTGGAAAAGAAGTTCTGCACGGTGGACAGCGGCACGCCGGAAACGTCGGAAATGTCTTGATAGGTCAGTTTCAATTCTTCTTTACGGATTCTACACACTTCTTGAATATTCATTTATGCCACCTTAATTTTTTCCGATTTTCGCGCCGCAAAGTCGCAAGATGAGGGCTTGTCGAGCCATGTCGAGCGCTGTTTTATTGCAAGGCTTCGGCATTGAATTACCAAGCCAAAGTGGGCTACGGTAAAGACAAGCAGCGGCGACCGATCCCCGCCGGCTGCAAAAAGCCCTCGCCGTTGTTGCAGAGGCGGCGAGGGCTAACCTTACTTCATACCAAGGAGCTTGCCAAGTTTTCTTTGCCGCCCTGCTTTGGTCGTTGGGATCCCAGTTGCTTTTGAAATTTTCCTTTTCGTCTTCGTGATTCCGAGCGCACGTTTCCAGCTAAAAGACAAACCCGGAATTTTCATTACGTGTTCACCACCTTTTCAATCTTTTCAATCATCTTGTCGCATAGCTCGTGTCCATGCTTCAAACTTTCTTCCGGCATTTGGTCGGAATACTCGTCAACGATAGCCGCGATGCTTTGAGCCTTTTTTACCTGCCCGCGAGATAAGCCGAGAATATGCACAGTTTCTTTTTGAATGTACCGAGAAAGAAAATTGTTTGTATGGGTAGCCTTTTCGTTTTGTAGCATTTCGGCGCATTCGTTCGGGGAAACCCTTCCACCAGCCATACACTTAGTATCGCCACCTGCAACCTCTGCGATCTGCGCCACGGTTTGCTCAGCAAGCCCATATCGGTAAAAATAGGTTTCTATGTCAGTTGTGTCGGCAATAATGCGAATGCAGTCCGCAAATATTTGCGATTGACGCTTAACAAAGGCAGTTTCCGCAGCGGTCATTTTTTTCTTGCCGAAAAGCGAGCCTAAAATACCCATTTACGCTTCCCCAATCTTTTGCAAATATTATTATTTTGTTGCACAGCGCCGTGCAGCAAATGCCTGTTGTGGGAATAGGTATGAATACCGAAAAGGAGGTCGAAGCATGGACGCACAGGTGCAAGCGGCGGTGGCGCTTTATTTGCTCCTAACGCCGAAGCAGAAAGACGAAATGCTCGCGCTGATTGAGCGCATCCTCGAGGAAGAGGAGCAAAAAATAGCCTTAGAGCCAAACGGAGGGACGCAAGATGTTATATAACGACGCAGAATGTGATACAATAAAGTATAAAGAAATGCTGGCAGAAGCCTTTGACCTGATACAAAAGTTATCCGATGAACAACTTCAAAAAATCATGGAAGCTCTAAAATGATGATTTCTTTCATTGGTCTTCCTCAAAAGCAGCGCGGCCCATTTTTATAAACCGCTCCAGCTTTTCCGGCGGCAATGACAACACAAACTGAATAGCGGCCTTCTGCAACTCCGTATAGTCCTCGCCCTCTATGGCGGGGGCTTTTTCGTTCTCGCTTGGCGTTATCCCCGCCAGCTCAAGAATAGACGCACCCAAGTAATTTGCAATTACTTCAATGGTTTCAAACGGTGGGCTTTTTTTGGAATCTTCCCACTTACCAATCATTCCATTCCCAAGGCCAAGGTCTTTCTCTATTTGTTTGATCGAGGTCCCGCGTATTTGCGCAAAGCTTTTTATGTTTTGGACGATGATTTTATTACGTGTATTCATAGGCAAAAATATTTCTATTTGTAGCGAGTTAGCTATTGACAGGTAGCGGATTTTCTACTATAATAGCTTTCAGAGGGTGATAAAAACCAAGCCCCCACCGAATGCGGGCCTTAGAAAATGTTGAATTATGTCTGCAAAACTATAATAGCGCATTTTCTATCTTCTTGTCAAGAGCGTGGGGCAATTCCCTCAAAATTTTCTATGCTACGATATAGAAAATTCGCATTGTCCTTGACAATGCGAATGGGTGTGAAAGGAGGATCGAGAGTGATTTATGAGAACGTCAAGCGCCTTTGCGATGAGCGAAATATCAGCATTTGGGCGCTTGAGAGAGCGTGCGGCATCGCAAATGGCGCGATTGGGAAGTGGAATGGCAATATCAATGCTCCGCGCATTGACACCGTGAAAGCCATCGCCGACTACTTCGGCGTTACCGTGGACGCGCTGCTAAAATCCAGCGATGGGCAGTAAAAAATGCCCCGCCCAATGTTGCAGCATCGAGCGGGGCGGGTGGGACAAATCTTACCACAAGATATTGTGTCCGTGCTTATTGTAGCACGAGAGAAAGGAAAAGGCAATGAGAAAAAAGCCAGAGTACAAGATTATTTGGGTCACGCCCCCTGACCCCGTAAAGCTGGGGACGATCATGGGCGAGATTTATGCACGCGGTCGCGGCCTTGAGTTTGTCGGCCTCGTGCCGAACGAGAAGAAGGGAGAAAAGGCATGAGCACGCTGTTTATCTTTATCGGCATCGGCACCGTGACGCATTGGTTTATGCGGGCGCTGGACAAGCTGGAGGGCAGGGCATGAGACGCGACCGACGCACACGCGAGCAGCGCAAGGCTGACGCTTCGGCGCGCATTGCCGCCGTCTGCCTGTTCCTCGCGGCGCTGCTGATCCTCTTTGCGGTGCTGACGGTTAAAACCACCGGGCAGCCGTACAAGGGAGAGCCGCCGGTCATCGAGGACAAGCTCTTCGGCGAGGACAAGCCAGCAGAGGGCTGCGCGGTGCTCGACATCGGCGAGCCGCTCGGCCTGTTTGAGCTGACGGCCTATTGCCCGTGCATGAAGTGCTGCGGCAAGACCGACGGCATCACGGCGACCGGCACGACCGCCGCCGAGGGGCGAACGATTGCCGTTGACCCTCGCGTGATCCCTTACGGCTCGACCGTCACGCTCTACTACGAGGACGGCACGGTACATACATACACCGCCGAGGACTGCGGCGGCGCGATCGAGGAGAACCGCATCGACGTGTTCTTTGACGACCACCAAACGGCGCTGCAATTCGGCGTACAGCGCGCCTATGTTTACATGGAGGTATCACCATGACAGACGATGCTTTGCGTTTGCTGTCTGCCCTCGGCGAGGGCGAGGACAATGCTATGACGCGCGGCGCCCTATGCGCCCTGCTCGGCTTGCCGGATCGCACCGTGCGCAAGCTCATCGAGGAGGCGCGGCGAGAGGAAACGGAGGACGGCCCATTTATCGTCAACGCCTGCGAGGGCAAGGGCTACTTCCTTGCCCGCAATGCGGACGAGATCGAGCGTCACTACCGCGGCGAATACTCCCGCGCGATGGCGATCTTGGTACGCACGAAGGGCGAGCGGAAATTTTTGAAGAAGGCGGGCCGGCTATGATGTATCAATGCGAGAGCTGTCACGCGATCTTTACGGAGCCCTACACCTACATGGAGCGTGAAAACCTCGATGGGGAAAACGGCTGGTATTACGCCGAACGGGCGGTCTGCCCGTACTGCGGCGAAGAATTTTTTGAGGAGGAAAGCAATGAACTTGTATCAGATTGATTCCGCGCTTGCGGAATGTGTAGATGCCGAGACCGGCGAAATCCTTGACGTTGAAAAGCTCTTGGAGCTGAGCATGGCAAGAGAGCAGAAGATCGAGAACATCGCGCTTTGGATTAAAAACGACGTTTCCGAAGCAAAGGCGATCCGCGAAGAAGAGAAGGCCCTTGCGGCGCGCAGACAGGCTCTAGAGCGCGCGGCAGAGAGCAAGAAAAAATATCTCGATTCTGTTCTGAACGGCGAGAAGTTTTCCACTCCCCGATGCTCCATCAGCTACCGCAAGACCACCAGCGTGGAGGTATCCGACATGGGCGCGGTGGTTGCGTGGATGCTCGCCAACGGTCACGACGGCGAGGTTACTTACAACGCCCCCACGGTGAGCAAGACCGACCTTGCCCTTTTGCTGAAAAACGGCGCCGAAATCGACGGCGCGACGCTTGTACAGGGCATGAGCATGGGGGTGAAGTGATGGAGAACCTTGGAATTTATGAAAGCGTGCGGCAAGTCCCGCCGTCTGCACAGCGTGAAATTCAAGCGGGGAGGCTGAAAGGCAAGACCGACATTAACCCCATGTGGCGCATTAAGGCGCTGACGGAGCAGTTCGGCCCCTGCGGGATCGGCTGGAAGTACGTTATCACGGATAAGCGGTTGGAGCAGGGCGCGAACAACGAGGTTTCCGCATTTGTGGACATAAACCTTTTCATTAAGGTCGATGGTGCGTGGTCAGATGCGATTCCCGGCACAGGCGGCAGCGCGTTTGTTGCCAGCGAACGAAACGGCCTTTACACCTCTGACGAGTGCTTCAAAATGGCGCTGACCGATGCGATTTCCGTTGCCTGCAAGGCGCTCGGTTTTGGCGCGGATGTGTATTGGGCGAAGGACGCGACCAAGTACACGCCAAGAATCGCAGAGCCGAAGCCGAGCAAGGCCGAGATGGAATCCTTTAATCAGGCGTACAAGGAACAGTTTGACTACACCTGCCAAGACTGCAAGCAGCCGATCACACCGCAGTCCTTTAACGGCAAGCTCTATCGTGTGAGCGACATCTCCAAAGGCGCGATGAAGAAATACGGTGTGCCGCTCTGCTGGGCTTGCATGGAAAAGAGGAAAGCCAATGAATGACCTTGTGAACGAGATCAAGGACCGCAGCCGCTTGCTCGATGTTGCGGTTTCGGAATGCAAAAAGCGTGGCATGAAATACGCCGAGACCGAGCGGGATTACCGCGTTGCGCTTGCCAAGAAATACCTTGCCGAGCGCGACAGAGGAACGCCGGTCACGATCATCTCCGACGTCTGCCGCGGCAGCGCCGAGATCGCAGGGCTTCGATTTGAGCGGGACTGTGCCGAGGTCTTTTATAAATCTGCGCAGGAAGCCGTGAACTCGATGAAACTGCAATTGCGCCTGCTGGACAATCAGCTCGAACGGGAATGGGGCGGCGTGAAGAATGCATAAGCAGACAAAGGCCACGTCCATCCCCAAAAACGTCAAGGAGGTCGTGTACGAGCGCGACGGCGGGCGCTGCATCCTCTGCGGACGGAACAACGGAGAGCCTGTAGCGCACGTTATACGGCGCTCGCAGGGCGGCAGAGGCATCGAGCAGAACATTGTGACGCTCTGCCCCTCCTGCCACCGAGCCTTTGACGAGGGGCCGCAGAGGACGGCGCTATACGCCTGCATCGTCGGCTACCTCAAAGCGAAATATCCCGGCTGGACACGGGAGAACATGATTTACAGAAAAAACAGGGAGGAATCAATATGAGCTTGAATCGAGTTTGCATTATGGGTCGCTTGACGCGCTCCCCCGAGCTGCGCCGCACACAGAGCGGAACAGCTGTCACATCTTTTACGCTTGCCGTGGACGATGATTTCAAGGACAAGCAGAGCGGCGAGCGCAAGACGTATTTCATTGATGTTGTGGCATGGCGGCAGACCGCTGAGTTTGTCAACCAGTATTTCGCAAAGGGCCGCATGGCTATCGTAGATGGGCGCTTGCAGTCTCGTAAATGGGAGGACAAGGACGGGAACAAGCGCACAGCCATCGAGGTGGTCGCCGACAGCGTATACTTTGCCGACAGCAAGCCGCAGGAGGGACCCGCCGCATACAGTCCCACATACAGCCCCGCATCAAGCAGCCCGGGCGAGTTTACCGAGGTCGAGGACGACGGGGACCTTCCGTTTTGATGGAGGTGCGGTGTGAAGTACGACGCTTTGATTTACGATTGCGAGAATATCTTTGATGTAGATGATCCGGCACATAATATGATCCGCATCGACGGTCTCTCGCAATCAGAAGCAGATGACCTTTGCGACATTATGACCCAGCACGGCGTATCAATTTGCCTGCTCCCCTATAAGGAGTGAGCGCATGGCGGATATGACTTACATCAAGCTGTTTGTCGATTACTTAGACGCAATAGAGCCACTCGGTGACGCTGAGAGGGGGAGGCTTTTCACTTCCTTGTTAGAATACGCAAGGACGGGCGAAGCCCCGCAGCTTGGCGGGAACGAACGGTTTCTTTTCCCTATGATGAAGGCGCAGATCGACAGAGACAACGCTGCAATGGCGGAATTATCCGAGGCGCGAAGCAAGGCCGGGAAGATCGGAGCGGAAGCAAAACAAGCAAATGCAGGATTTGCCAAGCAAAACAAGCAAATGCCAAATTTGCCAAGCAAATCAAGCTATGACAAAGACAAAGACAAAGACAAAGACAAAGACTATATATCCCCCCCTCCCCCCTTACCGCGAAAGGTTCCCACGTTTGACGAGGTTGCCGAATATGCCAAGCTGCGCGGATGTCTTATTGACCCCAAGCCATTCTACGAGTTTTACTCCGTCGCCGGGTGGAGGGACACCGAGGGCAAGCCGGTCTATAACTGGCAACAGAAATTCCAGCTATGGGAAAAGCGCGAGCTGGAGAAGAAAGGGGGCGCGATGAATGGACATGGTCACGATACTGGAAGAGATACGAAAAAATGGAACGTCCCCGGAGCCGTCAATCTCTGACGAATGCCCACTCTGCGGCGGCGTGGGATACACCGTGCGAAGGTCAGCAGACGGGAACGCGGAGTACCGGGAGTGCGAATGCGCCATCCGCAAAAGGAATCTGCAACGCATCGAAAGAAGCGGGCTTAAAGAGCTTTTGCAGAGATGCACGATGGAGAATTACCGCGCGACGGAGCCGTGGCAGAAGCAGGCCAAAGAGGCCGCGGAACGCTATCTTGCCGATTGGCGTGGAAGATGGTTTTACGCCGGAGGAAGCCCCGGCAGCGGGAAAACGCATCTTTGCACGGCGATGTGCGGGAAGCTCATGGATGCCGGATTGCCGGTGCGCTATGTGCAATGGCGTGCTGATATTCCGGTCATCAAAGCAAAGGTCAACGATGCCGCGGCATATCAAGACGCCATTGACCCGCTGAAAAACGTCAAGGTTCTGTACATCGACGATTTTCTCAAGGGAACGGCGACAGAGGCCGATCGCAACATTGCGTTTGATCTGCTCAATGCGCGGTATATCAAACCAAGCCTTGTGACAATCATCAGCTCCGAGTGGACGATCTCGCGCGTGCTTGACTGGGACGAGGCGATAGGCTCGCGCATTGCGGAGCGGTCGAAAGGCTGCGTGCTGAATATTACCGGGTCCAAAAACTACCGGCTGAAATGAAAGAATGCCCGTTAGGAGGAGACATGAACATCGGTCTGATTGATGTTGATGGCCACAATTTCCCAAATTTGGCCTTAATGAGAATATCCTCATATCACAAATCGCGCGGAGACGCGGTTGAATGGTGGTGGGGGTGGGGGCACTATGACATTGTGTATATGAGCAAGGTTTTTTCTGATGCGTATACCCCGGATGTTGATGAGCCGCTGAACGCAGACAAAGTGATAAAAGGCGGGACTGGTTACGCGATCAGCCTTGTAAACGGCGTTGAGGTTTACGACAAGAGCAAAGACCCGGAGCTTCCGCCCGAGATCGAAAAATGTTTCCCGGATTACAGCATTTATCCGCAATATCAATATGCCGTCAGCATGACGAGCCGCGGGTGCCCGAGAGGGTGCGCGTTCTGCCACGTCGCTGCAAAGGAGGGGCGCTGCTCAACTAAAGTTGCTGATGTCAAGGATTTTTGGAACGGGCAAAAAGAGATCAAGGTGCTTGACCCGAATATTACAGCGTGCAGGGAAAAGCGAGATCTTATGTCACAGTATTTGCAAACGGGCGCAAAAATCGACTTTACGCAAGGGCTTGACATCCGGTGCATCAACGATGCGGATATTGACGACCTGAACCAGATGAGGCTCGAAAACGTACACTTTGCTTGGGATAACCCGAAGGACAACCTTGCAAAAAAGTTTGAAAACTATGCGAAGAAAGCAAAACACAAGCCGCATGGAAGTTTTGGCTGCGTATATGTGTTGACAAACTTTAACAGTACGATGGAAGAGAATTTAAGAAGAATCTATACATTGCGCGATCTCGGCTTTAACCCCGATGTGCGGGTTTATGACAAGCCGCACGCACCGCAAGAGATTAAGCGTTTGCAGCGATGGTGCAACAACCGGAGGATTTTCAAGAGTGAGCCGGATTTTTGCAAATACAATCCGAGCCATAAATAGAAGGGCGCATGAAGCACACGCACCCGAAGCACTATGAGTTTTGCATCGACGGCGGGGAGTTTGATCCCGCGGATGGGCTATGGAAACCCAACGAAAAGGGACTTGGCTACGGTCGGGTTCTGGACTACATCGGAGTGAGGTATTGAGATGAAGGGAGGAGCTATGAGAGATACAAACCTCGTAAATGCGCTGCGTGAGCACGCAGAATGGGCGCGGGCAAATGAGTGGGACACGCCGATCACGCTGGGCGATGATCTGGCGGAAGCCGCTGACTTGATCGAGGCGCAGGCGAAAGAGATTGACGCGCTGCGGAACGAACTGTGCCTGAAATGCGGAAACTACACGCTGGCCCATAAGGGGGCCTGTAACGGATGTCGGTTGAGGAGGTAAAAAGATGGAACGAGGCATTATTGGAGCAATGCGGACAGCATTTGAGTCGTCTGCTGAACGGATCGTAGCCGCTGAGGAATATGCTCTGATCTTGAAAAAAGAGATTGAGAAGTTGCGGGCGCAGCTGCCCCGCTGGATCCCAGTGGAGGAGCGGCTGCCGGAAAATGGAGTGCCCGTCCTTATTAACTACATTGGCTGTAATGATGGGAAATACCATCCGGACGGAACTGCTGTGTGGACAGATTACGGCTGTTTTTGGTGGGAGGGCAGTCTGGAAGATTGCGATACAGAGGTCGCCGTGCCGATTACCCACTGGATGCCGCTGCCGGAGCCGCCGGAGGAGGAGAAATGATGAAAAATGTTAATTGCCTGCGTTGCCGCTTCAGGCATGAGGATAACGGGAACTGTACTGCGGTCGGCGGATTCTGCACAGCGGTTGCGGCTGCCCACTGCCCGCTGCTGCGGGAATATTTGGACACAGGGCTGACGCCGGAACGCTGTGCCGAATTTGCGCGAGCAGACGCGGAAGGACGGTACATCGTAATGCGTGATGCGGAGCAGGAGGGCGTTGCCCGCCTGCGCGAGCTGGCCGAGGCAGACAAGGACGGGCGGCTGGTGGTGCTGCCGTGTAAATTGGGGGATACGCTGTGGGTAACAAGAAATCCGTGGACGGGTAAATTGCTAAAAAAACCATTAGATGCCTACGTCAATGGCATGAAGATGTATTCCCATGGATTATATGTGAATTTGCTTTTCGATACCCGCAAAATCAACGGGGCGAGGGATTACGAGATCAACCATATTGGCAAGACCGTATTCCTCACCCGCGAGGAGGCGGAGAAAGCATTGGAGGCGATGAAGGATGACTGAGTTAAAACCCTGCCCGTTTTGCGGATGCGACATGAAAATCGAAGCTGTAACGATCGATTATATCGAAACTGCTTTGCTCGTTGGGAATCCTTGGCATAAGGATGGGTGCATGATTGGCGCGATGGCGTCGCCGAGAAGCAAAGACGTTGACAAGCTGGTCAGATTTTGGAACAGGAGGACTGACAATGGCTGAATATAAAATCTGCTTTAGCGTGGCTGGGAAGTTCGGCGCTCAAATCAGTTTTGAGGCAAAACCCGGTGTATCCTATGAGGACCTTGCGGCGTCTATTAACAAGGAAAAGCTGGTTCGGTTGATGTGCCTCGACACCTTGGGCTACTCCGCAAAGGACATTGAGGTTATCACTCCTGAACAGTACGAAGCGGAATTTGGAGGGGATGAAGATGGATGAATACATAAGCCGCAAGGCGGCAATCGCTTATATCCGTGAGCAATCGGAAGAATGTCAAAAAGCGTTTGAAGAGCTTGGCGGAGAGAGCGGGATCTATGCAGACGCCTATAACGATTTGGCGGAGGACTTTTACAGTATTCCCACCGCCGACGTTGCGCCGGTAGTACATGGGTGGTGGGAAAGAGAGCCAGCATCTTTTTGGAGGTGGACACCATTTGGCGCGGTAGCGGTTACGCGTACTACTTACAGATGCGGTCTCTGTGGACGGGGAACCGCCGTAAAATCTAACTATTGCCCCAACTGCGGCGCGAAGATGGACGGAGGTGCAGACAATGGCTGAATACATTAAGCGAGAAGCGTTACTGCTTCGCATAGATTGTCACGGAACGAACAAATTCGGTATGCTTGACGAGGATATAAGAGCCTTTGTAAAAGCGCAGCCCGCCGCTGATGTTGCCCCGGTGGTGCATGGGCGGTGGGATGATTCTGGTCGATATACGTTTCCGGGTGGTGGCACAGCTGTTAGGTGTACCGAGTGCGGCTGTGCACTGACGGTGAGCGAGTATCACCTGAACAACTGGAATTACTGTCCTGTATGCGGGGCCAAGATGGACGGAGGTGCTGACCATGAGGCTGATTGATGCAGAGTTATTGGAAGAACAGTTTGGAATTTCCGATGCAGATATTTTGGCAAAAGAAGAAATCCGATTCGCCCCCACCGTGGATGCCGTGATCGTGACGCGCTGTAAGGACTGCAAGTATGCATATACCAATAGCTTTTCGGCGTCATCAGGCGAAGCTCTTTGCACTTTAAGTGGGCAACTGATGCAGCAAGACGATTTTTGCAGCTACGGCGAGCGGAGGGAGGACGCATGATCCGCATCATTATCGATATCGAGGACCACGGCGACAAGCTGGCGACCAAGGAGGCCGCGGCAATGGCACTTGAGCAGTTTGGCAAGGTGCGCGTGGTAATGGTGACAGACGGGAGGGGAAAATGAAGAAGCTAAAATTATACCAAGCGGCAGTATTGGGTTTACTCTGGATCAATGCTGTGACAACGATATTCCCGTTGCAGACGGATGCGGCGGAGAAATTTGTCCTTGGCGTAACAATCATCGTTTACTGCATCGGGCTGTTTGCGGTCGGAGGAGACGAATGAGCCTGACGGCATCTGACCTTGCACGTCTTGGGCCTGCGGCACAAAAACAGGTGGCTGAAAAGGTACTTGCTCAAAAAACAGGCAAGTACCACAACCGCAAAACCGTGCGGCATGGCATTACGTTTGACAGCAAGCACGAGGCAGACCGCTATGATGAACTGCGGCTGCTTTTGAAAGCGGGGGAAATACACGATTTGAAGCTACAGCAGACGTACAAGCTCGTGGGGGCGCAGAGGACGCCCGAAGGAGCCGCTGTGAGGGCAGTTACATACATAGCCGACTTTGTGTATACCCGCGACGGGAAAACGATTGTAGAGGACGCAAAGGGCTTTAAGACAAAGGACTATATCATCAAGAAAAAGCTGATGCTGGAGCGATTCGGCATTTGGGTGGAGGAAGTATAAATGGCAAATCAAAGCGAAACACTCTGCTGGACCTGTAAGAACGCCTGCGGGAAATGTCCTTGGTCGGAATGCGACAAGGAAACGCGGAAGCTGAAGTGGCAGCCGGTGGAAGGCTGGCGCGCGATCAAAACAAAGGTTTTGATGAATTCTTGCGGCGGCGCTCGCAGACATTACGAGACGAGCTATTGCGTGCTTGCCTGCCCGCAGTACGAGGTGGGATGATATGAGCTGCTTTAACTGTCAGGAGCGGCACGTCGGCTGTCATTCAACCTGTGAGCGATACGCTGCGTGGCTGCAAGAAAAGAAAGAGGCAAAAAGCAACGAAACGGCTAGCATAGCCGAAGAAACCGCGATGATTAATTACATTCAGAGGTCAAAAGACCGATACAAACGGAGGGTGGGGAGAAAATGATCGAATTTCCCTATTGCGTCTATCCGGCGCTGAAAAAGGTTTTCTGCGAGCGGCAGTACACGCGCCGCCAGCTTGCCGAGGCGGTAGGCATTTCCAAAAGCAACATTTGGTGGTGGCTGTCGGGCAACAATCAACACACCATCGACGTTATCAAAGGCATTCTTAGAGAGAGCGGGCTGACGTTCGAGGAAGCGTTCGGAGGTGCGGAATGAAGGTGGGCGACAAGGTGCGGGCGCAGTTTATGACGGTGCCGGAGGAGTTTCCGGGCAAGGCGCGCGGCGAAAAGATGTACCCGCTCCGCACCGGCGTGGTGACGTACATCCATCCGAAGAGGCGCTATGTGACCGTGGCGATCATGGTAGACGGCAAGGAGATCAAAGAGAGTTTCCGACCGGAGGAGGTGCTGGCATGAACGCGTTTCCCGAGCGCTTGAAGCGCTTACGGGAGAGAAAGAGAATAAAGCAATATGTCCTATCTGAACTGTGCGGTCTGCACCGTGACGCGGTGAGGCGGTACGAGGCGGGGGAGGCTACGCCCACAACGGACGCATTGGAAAGCATTGCCGACAAGTTCGGGGTATCGGTCGATTATCTGCTCGGAAGGACGGATAATCCGATGACCGTGGACGATTATCTAAAAAAATTTTGAAAATTCCCCTTTTAAGGGGAAAAATAAGAAAAACCTATGCAAAAATAGAGGCGTGATGGGGCGAGGCTCTTCACGCCTCTGCTTTTTCATCTGTTTCCTCCTCCCTTGATAGCCCGCCCTTCGGGGCGGGCGGTTGAGGGCAAAAATGACAGGACTCCCCGCACCTCTCAACGATGTGGCCCAGGGGAGACATACGCAGACGTAGCTCAGTTGGTAGAGCACCGGACTTCGTGAGCCGGTATGTCGTGGGTCCGAGCCCCACCGTCTGTGCCAGTGGCCGGGTAGCGCCCGGACAATGTGAGACCGTTGTCGTCATGGCTCACATGGAAATGACAATGCTCGCTGAAAACTGCACCGTGGGAGGGAAACGCCTCATCGTAATGGTGCTGCACTTGTAAAGCAGCAATCGGTGATGTGACAATCTAAGCGGGAAGACGACCATATATGCGGCGTGCAGAAGCAGAAGCGAAAGCAATGGCTATAGGCAACATTGCGGACGTGTGGCGGCTCAATACCGTCTCGCCGCTCCAAGCGGTTTAGTTGGAATATCTATTCTGAGCATCAAGTGTATGCCCTTCGGGGCGGGTAAAGTCTGCTATGTAAGGCCAAGGGGGGGGGCCGGTAGCAAATAAAGGTGCGAGGTGGTGACAATGGCTGCGCGTCTGACAGACCGGCAGAAAAAGAAAATACTGGCGGACTATGTGCAGATGAACAACTATTGCGCCACAGCGAAAATCAACGGCGTGTCCGCAACGACGGTCAAGAACCTTGTGCGGGCGAATGCCGACATTGTGGAAAAGTGCGAGCAAAAAAAAGAAGAGAACACCGCCGATGTGATGGAGTACATGAACGACCACAAAGACCTTGTGTGTTCGTTCATCGGCAAGGGGCTTGAAATGCTCAACGACCCGGAAAAGCTGGCGGCGGCGAACCTTAGCCAGATCACAACGGCGATGGGAACGCTGATTGACAAGTGGGCGATGGTGCAAGAAAAAGCAGGAGACAATAGTGATGACGGCGTGACGGTGATTATTGATGTCTAAGATTCTTCTTTCGCAAAAGATCGCGCCGGTGTTCTATGGCGTTGCAAAAGACGTGTTTCAACATGGGCACACGCATTACGATTTCAGCGGCGGTCGAGGTTCGCTAAAGTCTTCGACGGTATCTATCCTTGTCCCGCTGATTCTGATGCAGAAGCAGAACCGAAATTGTCATGCTCTTGTTCTCCGTAAGGTGGCAAATACCATTCGAGACAGCGTTTATGCGCAGTACATTTGGGCGATTGGCGAGTTGGGCGCGGCTCAGTATTGGGAAGCCAAGGTTTCCCCGATGGAGCTGATCTATAAGCCGACAGGACAAAAGATCATGTTCCGTGGCGCTGACGACCCCATGAAGATCAAGTCCATCAAGGTGCCGTTTGGCTATATTGCCGTGACGCACTTTGAAGAGAAAGACCAGTTTGCCGGTCATGCCGAGATACGAACGATTTTACAGTCCACAATGCGCGGCGGCTCGGTGTTTTGGAATTTTGAAAGCTATAACCCGCCAATTTCGCGCGACAACTGGGCGAACAAAGACAGCTTGGAAGAACGTGCTGACCGTTTGTGTCACAAGTCAACGTATCTGCAAGCACCGCCTGAGTGGCTGGGAGAACAGTTTCTTGCAGAAGCGGAATACCTCAAAGAGACGGACGAGCGTGCATATCAGCATGAATACCTCGGCATTCCGGTCGGCACGGGTGGCAATGTGTTTGAAAATTTGGAGCTGCGAGAGATTACCGACGAGGAAATGTCGCACTTTGACCAAATCTATCAGGGCGTTGACTATGGGTGGTTCCCTGATCCGTTCGCCTTTATCCGGCTGCACTACGACCGTGCGAGAGAGACCATTTACCTGATGGACGAGATATACCAAAACAAGCTCACAAACGAGGCAAGCGGGAACATCATCATCCAGCGCGGGTACAAAGATGCTTATATCACTTGCGACAGCGCTGAGCCTAAGAGTGTAGCGGACTACCGCGCTATGGGGCTTCCAGCAAAGGCGGCGGTCAAAGGCCCCGGTTCTGTTGACTACGGTATGAAGTGGCTCCAGCGGCGCAAGATCGTCATTGACCGCCGTCGGACACCAAACGCATATAACGAGTTCGTGAATTACGAATACGAACGGAATAAAGACGGCGACATCATCAGCGGGTATCCTGATGTAAATAACCATTTGATTGATGCCACAAGATACGCTTTAGAGCGTATTTCTCGCCAGATGGGAGTTATCGCATGAGCAATGCAGTTATCTTAAAACTTAGCGAGCTTGGCTATACCACGATCCCCGAATCGTTTTATAGCAAGGTTGCGGAGTGGAAAAGCTGGTATCAGGGGAATGTAAAGGGCTTCCACAATTACCGCGTCCGTAACGGTGAAAGCATGGTCAACTGCAAGCGGTATTCCCTCGGAATGGGAAAGAAGCTGTGCGAGGATTGGGCGAATCTGCTCATGAACGAGAAAGTGCAAATAACGCTTGAAGGGAATAAGGAACAGGAATTCATTGACCGCATCTTGACGGAGAACAATTTTTCCGTTAAGGCAAATGAGATGCAGGAAATGAAGTCCGCGCTTGGCACGGTGGCCTACATTCCCCGCGTGGTAGGGCAGGAGGTCAACGAGAGCGGCGAGATCGTACCCGGCAACGCCTCCGGCATTGTGCTGGACTATGTGACTATCGAAAACATTTTCCCGCTGGCATGGCAGAACGGATATATTAGCGAGTGCGCGTTTTCTTCTGTTGTGTCGCGCGATGGTCATGATTACCTGTATTTGCAGATCCATCGCAAAGAGGACGGCGGCGAATACGTCATTGAGAACCGCATTTATCGGTATGATAATGAGCAACTTGCAGACGAAGCACTGACCAATGTTAAGGGCTTTGATCGCATCCCGCCTGTTGTACATACTGGAAGCGATAAGCGTCAATTTGTCATTGACCGACCCAACATTGCGAATAATTTCAACTATTTGCTTCCAACCGGCATTTCGGTGTATGCAAATGCTATCGACGTAATGCAGGGCGTGGATATTGCTTATGATAGCTACGTCAATGAGTTCAAGCTCGGGAAAAAGCGCATTATGGTGAAACCAGCTGCAGCGAAGTACCTTGACGGAGAGCCGGTATTTGATTCAAGCGACGTCGCGTTTTACGTTCTTCCGGAGGACGTAAATGACGGCGCGGTTATTACGCCGATTGATATGACATTGCGGACGGCGGAGCACAACACCGGCATTCAGGACCAGCTCAATATTCTTTCCAGCAAGTGCGGCTTCGGTGAAACCTATTACCGCTTTGACGGTGGCAACGTAGCAACGGCCACACAGGTCATCAGCGAAAACTCCACCATGTTCCGCACCATCAAAAAGATGGAAATTGTGCTGGAACAGGCGTTGGTGGAGCTGTGCCGCATTCTGCTTCGGCTGGGCAACACGGCCATGAGCGCTGGGCTTAATGAGGATGTGGAGATCTCCATCGACTTCGATGACAGCATCATTGAGTCAAAAGACACAGACTTCCAGCGGGACATGCAAATGATGAACGCCGGAATTATGAATGATTGGGAGTTCCGTATGCGCTGGTTTAACGAGGATGAGGAGACTGCAAAGGCGGCCTTGCCGAAGATGCAGGACATGACCACGGAGCAGCAGAACGAAGTGGAGTGAGGTGACGGGCAGTGCCGAAATACCCATTCACCCCCGAACTGCTGGATGCCATGCCGGAAGAGCTGGCGGAGTTGTACCGTGGACTTGAGGACACGCTGCTAATGGAGATATGTTCCCGGCTGAAGCTGCGGGACGAGCTGAACGAGGTCACGGTGCAGGACATCAAGGCGCTGCGGTCACACGGCATCGATCTGAAAGAAATTGAGAAAGCCATACGACAGACTACCGGCATCAGCGAGAAAAAGCTAAACGAGCTGATAGACGCTGTGGTGGAGCGCAACCAAAAGTATTACACCGAGGTCATAGACCTTGCCCGTGTAACACAGCCTGATGTGCTGGTAGATGCAACCGCCATTGACGCCATCAAACGGCAGACGCAAGACGTGTTCCGAAACATCACCGCTTCGATGGGTTTTTTGGTAGACGCAGGGCGCACGATGCTGCCCCCTGCCAAGGCGTATCAATGGGCGTTAGATGCTGCTACGTTGAAAGTAGAAAGCGGGGCTATTTCTTATGGGCAAGCCATCAAAGACGTCGTTAGGGAGCTTGCAAGTGGCGGCCTGCGCGTGGTGGACTATGAGAGCGGACACCGTGACCATGTAGACGTAGCTGCCCGCCGCGCCGTAATGACTGGCGTATTGCAGTTGTGCAGCAAGTACACGGAGCAATCGGCGGAATATCTTGAGACACCATATTTTGAGGTTTCTGCACATTCCGGCGCGCGCGACAAGCCGGGGCCGTCCCCGTGGTCAAGCCATAAGGACTGGCAAGGTAAGGTTTACAGCGTCCGAACCGGCGATATTTACCCGAGCATCTATGAGGCTTGCGGCCTTGGCGCCGTTGATGGGCTGGAAGGAGCCAACTGCCGCCACCGCCGCAACGTTTGGGTGGAGGGCGTAAGTGAGCGCACATACACAGACGCACAGCTTGACCATATCGACGATAGTTTGGGCTGTACGTTTGAGGGCAAGACCTATACGGCATACGAAGCCACGCAGGAGCAGCGCAAGGTGGAGCGCACCATACGCAAGCTCAAGCGTGAGAAAACAGCGTACAACGCCGCAGGGCTGACCGACGAAGAACAGGCCGTGAATATCAAACTGCGCCGCCTGAACGAAAAGTACAAGGCGTTCAGCAAAGCGGCGGGACTGCCGGAGCAAAGGGAAAGAATGAAGGTGTTGTATTGAACTGGGAAGAAGTCAAAAAGGCAATCGATGCAATTTTGAAGCGCGGAAGCGATGTGGAAATCCGACGCAAGGGTGACGGGTACATCGTGTTAGAGGTCAAGAAAACAATCAAATACAGCACTCCCGCATAAAAGAAACCGCCCCTGTTAAGGGGCGGGGGAATCATTGCCTTTTCTGTCTTGAATGTTCATTTGAGTTAAAACCCGAGTTTCGTTTGACGATTGATCTCGTAAGCAACTCCTGCATCATAAGCCTTAATAAGAGGCAAAAGTCCGTTTTCCACTTCTTCCATGAGACCGTACATCGCGTTACTTTTGCAAGCGGGAACAATTTTTCTTTGCTCGTGCGCCTCTTTAATGCCAATTTCATAAGCTTTTATTTCAATGGCGTTCATGTCAATTTCCTTTCCGGCTTTTGCCTGTCACATTTGTTCCTTGTGAGTACATGATAATATAAGTTTACTTATATTTCAAGATGGGATATTTAACAATAAATTGTAGATTGGATTGTTGAAAATGTATAAGTTGACTTATTGATTGGAATGTGATACCATGTTGCAAAAGGAGGTTTGCAGCATGGCAACAGAGGCGCAGATAAGGGCAAGCACGAAGTACAACCGAAAACAGGACACCATAACGGTGCGGGTGGATAAAGAAATCGGCAAAAAAATACGCGATGCCGCAGAACGGCAAGGCGTAAGTGTGAAAGAGTTTATTCTTGCGGCGGTAATGCCGCACATCGACGATAAGTAAATAACAACTTCCGCGTAATTGGGCGCGGGAAAGGGCAATAGGAGCCAAACAGTACGCAGATTTTGCGTGTTGTTTGGCTCTTTTGTTTTATCAACACTGACCGACAGGTCGTTAAACAAGGAGATTTTTATGGCAGAAGAAACCACCGTGCAGAGCACGGGAACGACTGCGCAAGAGCAGGAAAAGACGTTCACTCAGGCTGACGTTGACAAGATGATTCAGTCGAGGCTTGACAGAGAACGGAAGAAGTACCCCAGCGAGGAAGAAATCACCGCATACCGCACGTGGAAAGACGGCCAGCAGACCGAACAGGAGCGACAGGCAAAACGCGATAAGGAGCTTGCAGACAGCAAGAGCGCTTTATCCGCTGCACAGTCTGAGCTTGAACAGGTCAAGCGTGACAAGTACGTGCTTTCCAAAGGCCTGACTGGCGATGATGCAGAGTTTATCGCGTTTAAGGCTCTCAGGATGGTGGACGACAAAACCACTTTTGAGCAGGCTGTTGATAAGCTCACGGAAAATCGCCAGAAAGTCAAGTTTGACTGGACGGCTCCTGCGGGAGGCGGCGACAAACCGAATGCAAATAATGCCGCGATGAACAGTCTGATCCGCGGCGCACTCAAGTAACGAAAAGGAGATTACAACATGGCAAGTATTGATCGTTCCGCACTTTCCGGCCTTATCCCGGAACCCGTAACCCGCGAAATCATGCAGGGCGCTATCGCGGAATCCGCTGTCCTGCGCATGGGCCGTCGTCTGGCGAATATGTCCAGCAAGACGCAGACCATCAACGTGCTCGACGCACTTCCCTCCGCGTATTTCGTCAACGGCGAAGCGACCGGCGACGGCGCGGGCGACGCCTTCAAGCAGACCACCAAGATGGCGTGGGACAAGAAGAAGCTGTATGCCGAGGAAATCGCGGTTATCGTCCCCATCCCTGAAGCTGCTTTGGACGATGCGGACTATGACATTTGGGGCGAAGTCAAGCCCCGTTTGACCGAGGCTTTCGGCAAGGTCATCGACGCGGCTATCCTGTTTGGCACGAACAAGCCGAGCACTTGGCGCACTGGCGTTGTTCCTGCTGCTGTCGCTGCCGGCAACGGTGTGCCCATCAGCTCCGACATTTTCAGCGACATCATGGGCGAAAACGGCCTGATCGCCAAGGTCGAGCTGGACGGCTTCAATCCAAACGGGGTTATGTCCGCCATCCAGATGCGCGGAAAGCTGCGCGGTCTGAAGGACACCACCGGCCAGCCTATCTTCAAGACCGATATGCAGGGCGCTACCCGCTATGGCCTTGACGGCATGGATATGTATTTCCCCATGAACGGCGCGTTCGATCCCGCGCAGGCGCAGATGATTGTCGGTGACTGGAGCCAGCTTGTATACGCCATCCGTCAGGACATGACGTTCAAGATTTTCACCGAGGGCGTTATCCAGGATCCCACCACCAAGGCCATCACCTACAACCTGATGCAGAACGACATGGTTGCGCTGCGCGCGGTCATGCGTCTCGGCTGGGAGATCGCGAATCCCGTTAACGCTTACAACGTGGACAAGGCTGACCCGTTCCCGTTCTCCGTGTACGGAAAGGGCGGCGACATCTCCGCTGTTACCGTCTCGCCCGCTACCGTGACGATGGCAAAGGGCGACAGCAAGGCGTTTACTGCTGCTGTTACCGGCGAGGGCATTATCAACGGCGAAGTCGAGTGGAGTCAGAATGGCACAAAGTCCAAGATCAGCGAAGACGGCTTGCTGACTATCGACTCCGCTGAGACTAAGACCAGTATCACCGTCACGGCCAAGTCCAAGCAGGACGGCACCAAGACCGGCACTGCTACCGTTACCGTTTCTTGATCTGAAAGGAGCTGACCCGTATGACATACGCTGATTATACATACTACGCCGGAATCTATGTGGGTTCTGTGAGCGAGGAAGATTTTCCGCGTCTGGCTGTTCGGGCCAGCTCCTTCCTCGACTACTACACGATGGGGAAAGCTGAAAGCCACGCCGATTTGGACGCGGTGAAGATGTGTTGCTGTGCGTTGATCGACCAGTACGCTTTGTTGGACGCGGCGCAGAAGGCGGCGACAAAAAGCCTTGCCAATGCAGGCGACCCGGAAATCAAGAGCGAATCGGTAGGCAGCTATTCCCGCACGCTTACGACCGGTGGCGAAGCGGCAAAATCTGTGCTGGATGCGGTAAGCACCAGTAAACAAATGCTTGCAAACCTGTGCAATGAGTATCTGGCGCATACCGGACTTTTGTATCGGGGAGGTGACTGCAAATGTACGCTCCCCACACTGTAACGATCTACAACTCCGTCAAGGAAACCGATCCGGCAACGTTTAAGGACGTTACTAAGCTCTATGTCACGATTTTGCGCGGCGTGCTGTGTGAAGCGTCAAAGGGCGCAAATGTGCGCAAGACCGGGTTAGAGGGAGCGGATGCGGTCAACCTGTATATCCCGTTTTCCGTAGAAGCAATAGACGGGGCGACGGGTAAGCCAAAGAAATACGTCGGGCCGCAGGAGTTTTACCGTGCCACAGATAAGACCGGACTGTGGACGCTTTCGGTCAGCGGCAACGGTGGGGTTACGTTTTTCATCAAGGGCGAATTTATCACCGACAAGGAAGATGTGGCGCTTTCACAGGATAATTGCTGGAATCTGACAAAGGTAGACGCAATGGACTTTGGCAGCAAAGATATGCAGCATTGGGAATGCGGAGGCGTATGAGATGGCGCTGAAATTTACCATCGACGTCTCTGGCATGGATGCAGTCAAAGAATCCGTTGCAAGCGCTTGCAGTCGCGCAGAACACACGCTTGCGGTACAGGTGGCAAAAGATACCGCGCCATTTGTCCCGATGCGCACAGGATCGTTGAGGACGCGGACGCGGGTATCCGGGAACGAGATTATCTACCCCGGCCCATACGCTCGGTATCTCTATTACGGCAAACTGTACGTTGATCCGCTGACGGGAAGTTCCTATGCGAGAAAAGGCGTAACAAAAGTTCCGGCGGTGCCTGAGAAAGACTTGAAGTTTTGGCATCCAAATACATCTTCGCATTGGTTTGAAGCGTCGAAAACTCAAAACCTCCCAAAGTGGCTACGTGTAGCAGAAAAGGCGGTAAAGAATGATCTCTAAAGAAAAGACCGTAACGCTTGCGTCAAGCGTTGAAAAATCCGATCTCGACCGCCTTGTATTGATTTGGGCGAACAAATGTCCCAATATCCCCGATAACGTGGAGCTGATCAAGTACGAGTATTTTGCAGCGAAAACGGTAGGCATGGCGCTTTCGTCCGTGCAAGGCGCCGTTATCACCAAGAAATACATTTGCGGCGGGTATCAGGCGGAGTATTCGTTTGAAATCCATTACCAGATCGCGCCTCCGGGAACAAGCGATGACACGCGCTTAAAGGCAGTCGAGGCTTTGAACAAATTTGCGGACTGGGCCAACACACAGCGCCCGGACATTGGTGAGGGGAGACGCGCCCTCCGCGTAGAGACAGCGGCTTTTGCGTCGTATCTCGGCGCAACCAGCGACAAATACGAGGACTATATGGTTCCTCTTAAACTAACATACGAGGTGAATGTATAATGGCAGATTTAACTTTTGCGACCTCCGAAGGCCAGACCATTGACCGCGAGCTTTTGATTGCGTATCTGAATACCGGCACGTCATCGGCTCCCGTTTGGAGTGCCATCGGTAAGCGTGTGGAGGATTCCACCGAGGAAATGGACTGGGGGCAGGAGAGCAAGCAGGACATTCTCGGTAACACCTTTACCACCATGAAAAAGCCCGTTATCACGCAGACGTTTGACCCGATTCCATTGGATGCGGGCGACGCGGCGGCGGTCAAGATGTGGAACCTTGCGGTCAAGGACCACGACGCGCAGGCGCTTGCCAATCAGGACATGATGATCGGTCACTTCTACGCCACGAGCGGCGACGCGAAGTTTGCCGAGCGCTATGATTCCTGCGCAATTGCGGTCACGTCCATCGGCGGCGACGGCGGCGGCACGCTTAACATTGCGAGCGAGATCACTTACGGCGGCAACCGGACGCTTGGCACGATTACCAAGAGCGCCAGCGGCGTGACCTTTACGGCAGATACCTAAAGACAAAGGGGCGGGCATAGACCCGCCCCCATTTGGAGGACATTATGAGCGACATTATTTCCATCAATTCCGGTGTAGTCCGAAAGACGCTTGAAACAACGGATGGCAAGACCTGTGAGCTGGCCTTTAACGCGACGGACAGCACCTTCGTGGAGAAGCTGTTTAACGCCTTTGATACGCTTGACAAAAAGCAGGAAGCGTATAAGGCGGAGGTCGAAAAGACCGCAAACAAGCGCGAGGTGTTCGAGACGGCCCGCAAAATGGACGAGGAGATGCGCGACATCATCGGCGATGTCTTTGGCTTCGACATCTGCTCGGCGCTGTTTGGAGGCATGAACGTGTACGCGCTGGCGGACGGCCTGCCTGTTTGGGCCAACCTGATGCTCGCCATTATGGATGAGGTAGATACCGCATTCTCCCGTGAGCAGAAAGCGACCAATCCGCGCATCAGCAAGTACACGAAGAAGTATCACAAGTGAGATACGACCTTCCGACCACCGCGGAGGTAAACGGCACGGAATACCCGATTCGAACGGATTTTCGGGACATCCTGACCATCATTGAAGCGCTCTCCGACGCGGAGTTGAGCGAGCAGGAAAAGGCCGAAACGATGCTCGACATCTTCTACCCGGGCTTTGAGACGATGCCGCCGGACAATTACGAAGAAGCGATAAAGCAATGCGCTCTGTTCATCAATTGCGGCGATGGCCCGCGAGACGAAAAGCGCGGGCCGAAGCTGATGGACTGGCAGCAGGATTTCCCGCTGCTCGTGGCTCCAATCAATCGTGTGCTCGGCAAAGAGGTGCGATCTGTGGACTATCTGCACTGGTGGACGTGGATCGCGGCGTATCAGGAGATCGGGGACTGCACCTTTGCGCAGGTCGTTGCTATTCGCAGCAAAAGGGCAAAAGGAAAGAAGCTCGACAAGGGCGAGCAAGATTTCTACAAGCAAAATAAGCAGATGGTCGACTTTAAGCGGCAGTACACGGCGCAGGATGAGGACGTTATCAGCAAGTGGATATGAAAAACCGCCCTCCGAAGAGAGCGGCTCATAGGCTTCATTGCTTTATCGCCTTTGCGATCTCCTCTGCCTGGCGCTTCATATTGTCGGTCTTGTTCGTCTCAATGGCGGCAAGAAGATGGTCGCGAAAGATACCGGGATTTTTCATGTTCTTGAACAGCAGATTGTCGGAAGATGTGTTGATCCTCAAGGACCCGCGCTTGTAAGCGTTGTTGGAATTTGCGACGGACACGCCATTGATCTTGCTGAGAGGGATGTCCTCGGAGCGCTTGCGGGGAATGCCCTCGCGCACAACAACGCGCTTATTTGTCAGGTAGACGGCGTTCATCTTGAGCTTGCATATTTCCAAGACGATTGGATATGCAAGGAAGATAAAAAGGAAAATGATCGAGCTTGCTGGCGCGTTTGTGCTGACAAGCGAAATAAAAAACAGCAAAAAGACGCAGCACCAAGCAATCAGCGTTCCGCTTGATGGCTTGACGACGCAGATCACCGTTTCGCCCGGAATTAACAGAAAATCGGAGACATTTCCGGAGGATAGAGAAGCGGGGGCAGGCGCAGAGAAATTCCAGTCATACCGCTCGATCATCCGTTTCCGGTAGGCCGTCTCTTTTCGCGAGTAATCGTATCCAGGCAGCGAATCAATGTATTTTGCCAATTCCTTGATTTCATCGCCGGAATAATCGGTGCACTTCCTAAAGTAAAGCGACAGCTCGAGCGGAGAAAGATAAAGGCTTGCCAAAATGTTGACGTCGATTTTGTTCCCCTTCTTGTCGTACAGGTTGGAACACATTTTCACAATAGGCTCGTTCATTTTAATCCCTCCTTTTATCAGAATAGCACATAAAAAATAAAACGCAAGTAGAAAGTGTGGTGATTTTGTGGCGAATGCAGACGGTTCCGTTGTTATCAATACGGAATTAGACGCGAAAAACGCGCAAAAAGAATTGACTGCGCTTGAAAAAAAGATTGATGCACTCAATGAAAAAATCAGCGACAAAAAGCAGGAGCAAATGCCCTTGGTTGAGCAGTCTAAGCAGATCGCGGCAAACCTCGATGCAGCCAAAGCCCAGCTTGACCAAATGCGGAACGGCGACGAGTTTTACACGGCTGGCGCAATAAAGGAGCAAGAGCAAACAGTAAAAGCTCTTCAAAAAGAGTGGGATTCCGTGCAGAACAAAGTAGAGCGCATGGATACCTCGATTGCGCGAGACACGCGAAGCCTTGAGCGCATGACTAATAGAGCCGGAGATTTGTCTAAACAAATTATGGCAGCAAGAGAAAACGCCAAAGGGATTTCTCCGGCGGCACAGGCAGCCAGTAAACAAATGGACAAATTTGTGAGTCACGTTAAAACGCTCGCTAAAAGAGTGCTTGTTTTTTCGCTTATTACCAAAGCTCTCAGAACGTTAAAGAGCTATATGTGGAGCGCGATCCAGACCAACGATAAGGCGATGGCGGCGGTCGCCAAACTGAAAGGAGCGCTGCGAACGCTGGCGCAGCCAATCGTCAACGTGGTCGTTCCGGCGTTCACCGTGCTCGTCGACGTCATCACGCGCGTGGTCAACGCCATTTCTGAGCTGGTCTCCATGATCTTTGGAACGACTGCCGAGGAATCTGCAAAGGCAGCCGAAAACCTTTACGAAGAATCGGACGCGCTGGACAAGACCGGGAAGTCTGCAAAAAAGGCAAGCAAATCCCTTGCGTCGTTCGATGAAATCAACAAATTGTCGGGAAGTCAGGAAGAGAATAAAGCCCCAAACTTCTCAACCGGCATCAACGACCAGCTTAGTGCCATCATGGAGCTGTTTACCGGGGCGGCCCTGCTGGCGATCGGTGCGGCGCTGGCGTTTTCCGGCGTGAATGTCCCTCTCGGCATTGGGCTGATGGCGATGGGTGCGCTTGCCATTTGGGGTGCGGTCAGCACAGATTGGAGCGCGATCCAAAATGCTTTGAAAGGGCCGATCGGAGCTGTTACGGGCATCTTGTCCGCGGCCCTGCTGGCGATTGGCGCGATCATCCTGTTCTCCGGGGTCAACATTCCTCTTGGCTTGGCGCTCATGGTCGCCGGAGCGATAGGCTTGGCGACGGCGGTAGCGGCAAATTGGGATACCATCAAAGCGCTTTTACAAGGCCCGCTCGGCATCGTTACTGCGATCATCAGCTTCGCGCTCCTTGAAATCGGCGCTATCCTGTTGTTCTCTGGTGCGAACATCCCGCTCGGCCTCGGGTTGATGGTCGTGGGCGCGATGGGAATGGCGGCGGTCATTGCGGCGAATTGGGACACCATCAAGGCATTGCTTCAAGGCCCTATTGGAGCTGTCACGGCGATGCTCTCAACGTCCCTGCTCGTTCTCGGCGCTGTGCTGGCTTTCAGCGGCGCAAATGTTCCGATCGGTCTCGGCCTTATGATTGCGGGCACAATTGGGCTGGCGACGGCGGTAGCGGCAAATTGGGATACCATTCAGGCCGCCTTGCAAGGCCCCATCGGCGCGATCACGGCGCTCGTCAGCAGCGCATTGCTTGTGCTCGGCATCATCCTGACCCTGACCGGCGTTGCGCTTCCGATCGGCATCGGGCTGATCGCTGCCGGAGCGGTCGGGCTGGCCGCTACGGTCGCGGTTAACTGGAACGCCATTACCGAATACCTCGGCGGCCCGATCGCGGCGATCATTTCGCTGGTCAGCGGCGCGCTGCTCGTCTTAGGCGTTCTGCTGGTGTTTACCGGTGTAGGAATCCCGCTCGGAATGGGCATGATCGTTGCAGGAGCAACCGGCCTTGCATCGGTGGCTGTGGTTAATTGGGACTATTTAAAAAATAAGCTCAGTGAGACGTGGAACGGCATCAAGGAGTGGTGGAACGCCAACGTAGCCAAATACTTTACGATTGAGTATTGGCAGGATTTGGGCAAAAACATCATCGACGGATTGCTGAATGGCTTGAAATCCGCATTTGAAAGCGTCAAGTCTTGGGCATCCGGCGCGATGGACACCATCAAAAGCGCATTTACCGGCGGCTCAGTCAAGACAAGTATGCCGCCCATCAATTCCGCTTCCATCCCCCGTTTGGCGACCGGCGCGGTCATTCCCCCGAACAGGGAATTTCTTGCCGTGCTCGGCGACCAAAAGCAGGGGACGAACATCGAGGCCCCCGCGGCTGCTATCGAGGCGGCTGTGGCGCGCGGCATGGCGCAGTATAGCGGCGGCAACCAGACGGCGATCCTCAAGATCGGCGAACAGGAATTGGGCCGCATCATCTTCAAGCTCAACAAGGATCAGACGCAGCGCGTCGGCATCCAACTGACTTAAAGGCGGAGGATATGAATTACATTAAGCTCAATGGGACATCGTTTGATGTCAACGTAGCAATATCCAAATACAACGAGAACTTCAATGTTCTGGACGGAGAGAATGCCGGACGTTCTAAAGACACCGGGCGAATGATTCGCGATGTGCTCGGAACGTACATCGGGCATAAGGTGACCGTTTTCCGCAGAGGGGACGATTACAGAAGCTACGATGCGTTTTGGAATTACCTCAAATCCCATTCCGTTGATGACTCGGTTTTGCTGGAGGCGGCGGACGGCAACTCAACGATCTCCTATCGCGCATATTATACCAGCGCGTCGCACGACATTGAAAAGGTCGAAAACGGCGTGAATTACTGGGGCGAGATTGAAATCCACTTTATACCCATCGCGCCACAGATCACACCGTAAGGGGGGGCTATGGATTATATTTTAATTGGCTCTTACCAATTCGACCGCGACGCATCAAAAGACGATATGCGCTTGGATTATTGCTCCGCTTTTCAAGAAATGGCGTTAGACGAGAGCAATCTATCGTTCGATACAGTTAGTGCGGAGATTTACACAAAAACGGCAGGCAAGCAACTTGCTGCGCTACCGGACAACACCCCAATCGTTATTTATCGAGATAATGCAATCAAGGCGCGATTCGTCAAACGAGGCATCTCGCGCATTGGGCCAAATACGTATTCGCTTACCGGTCAATCTCCGATGGGGGCGTTATCGAAAATGCCGCATCCCGGAAGCATTTACACAGGACAGACCGTTGAGGAAGTAGCAAAAGAAATCTGCGGGAGCATTCCGATTCTCGTAAAAACTGTGTATGCGGGAACCAAACTGTACGGTTGGCTCCCTTATGCAAACGGCAAAGACCGGTCGGCGCGAGACAACCTTGTGCAAGTGCTGTTTGCCATCGGTGCGTATCTTCGCACAGACTTAAACGGTGTGCTCCGAATTGAACCGTTGTGGGACGGTGCGGCATCTACAATATCGGTCGACCGCGCGTATTCCGGCGGCACGGTCAAGTATGATTCCCCCATCTCCGCCGTTACCGTTACGGAGCATCAGTACATCGCGGGAACTGACGAGAAGGAGCTGTTTTCCGGCACATCTCAGCAGGGAGATATCATCACATTCTCCGAGCCGATGCACTCACTCACAGCGACAGGATTCACCATTTTGGAGAGTGGCGCAAACTACGCTAAAATCTCCTCCGGCTCCGGCTCGCTCAAGGGCAAGACGTACATCCACAACACGCGCCTTGTGCCGCAAACCGTCACAGAGAACGCGGCGGAAAACGTCAAGTCCGTCACAGACGCCACGCTCGTCTCCCTTGTCAATTCCTCCGCTGTCGCCAAAAGGCTGGCAGACTATTATAAGTGCCGAGAGACTATCACCAACGGCATTGTAAGCGGGCAGGAGAAGCCCGGGCATGTGGTCAGCGTCTATCACCCCTACGATAAAAAGATGGTCTCTGCGTGCATCGTGAGCCTTGACACGACCATGAGCGGCACACTCAAGAGCGAAATGGCGGCGCTCGTCGGCTTTCTTCCCCCGCAGCCGGAATCGTCGGAGTATTTTGACGAGCGCGTGCTGCTCACCGGCTCTGGCACCTGGACCGTGCCGGAAGGCGTGACCACCTACACCAAAGTGCTCATCGGCGGCGGGCAGGGCGGCAAGCACGGCGGTAAGGGCGAGGATGGCAAGCAGCGAACGGCGTCCTGGTCAGAGGGCATGTATACACGATACAACTGGTCGGGCTACCTCCCCGGTGCGATCTCCAAGGGCGGTGTCGGCGGCGAGGGTGGTATCGGCGGAAAGGTGCTGGTCGAGACGGTCAACGACGCCACACCGGGCGAAAGCATTGCCTATTCCTGCGGCGCGGCGGGCGCGGGTGCGACCACGGACGGAGCCGAGGGCGAAAACGGTACAGCGACCACGATGGGCGGCTCGTCCAGCGACAGCGGTTCCTCCAGCAATATCGGCTACACCGACCCCGTGACCGGCGAGATATTCGCCGCAAAGGGCGACACCGGTATTGCCGGCGGCGACAGCGGCGGCTGCTCCGACGTCAGCGCGTACCCAAATCCGACCGTGAGCGGCTGTTTCTACGTCGGGCAAGGCATCGCGGAGGCGACCGACGTGGTGGACGAGGACGGCAAGGTCTGGAAGAGCGGCGCATGGCCGCGCTATAACAGCACTCAGCAAATTTACGGTACGAGCAACAGCGCAAGTGCTGACGGGGATCTGAGCCACGGCGCGGTCGAATGCTCTGCGTCTTGCTCCGGTCCCTCCGGCGCAGCGGTCGGCGCAAATGGATCGGATGGCAGCGCGACAAATTGCAAGGCGACCGCAGGAAAAGAAGGAAACCCGACCTATATGTACGCCTACGCAAGCCCCGGCTATCCGGTCAATGGTGCGAATGCAGCGACAGCTCCAAAAAAACCGAGCGCCTACGGCAAGGGCGGGCGCGGCGGACACGGCGGCGGCGCGGGCGGCTGCGGCGGCTATTCGGCGACTGGCAAAACAACATCCAGCACCATGACGCAGAAAACGCAGGCTAACACCCGCGGCGTTGGCACAGGCGGATTCGGCTCGGTCGGCGGCGAGGCGGGCGACGGCTGCATCCTCATCTACTACCGCAAAAAGAAAGAGCTGCAGTCCGGCCCGCTCGTGACCAGCAACAACCTTGGCCTGCTCGATTCCCTCGGGCGGAGAATGATCGTTTAAGGAGGTTTTTTATGCCGAACGATTATTACACCATGCTCTACACCGGCGAGAAGACCGACGAGCTATTGCAGCGCGTGGACGAGGGCGAGATCATCATCCCCTCCTCGACGGCGGGCAGCACGAAAAAATTCAAGCTGACGGTGGACGACACCGGCGCCGTCAGCGCGACGGAGGTGACGACGTAATGGTACAGGGCGACGCTTACTCCATCGACGTGGAGATCACCAACGAGGGCCAGACGCTCAGCCCCCCGGCCGTCTCTCTGGTCGAGATCGCGCTGCTGAACCTCGTCAAGACCTATCCGGGCGATGTCACGTTTTCCGACGGCAAATTTCACTTTCCCCTCACGCAGCCGGAGACATTCGGGCTTCCGACCGTCTGCCCCATGCAGGTGCGCGTGAAGTTCCCGAGCGGCGACGTGATCGGCTCGGAAATGCAGCAGATCGATGTTAAACGAGCGCTCAGCAGGGCGGTGATCTGATGGCTGCGATCACGTTTGACGTCGGCAGGAAAAAGGCAGCCTTTTCCCTCGGGACGCCGGCGGCCATCGGCATCGGCTTCCATGTTTCGGTCCGTGAGGTCGGCGGCGAGCCGTATGACGGCCCATATACCGTGACGCCCGACTTTGAGACGCAGGAGCTTGCCACAAAGGACAGGCTTCTGAAAGACAATGTGACTGTTGATCCCATTGTAGTCGCCCGCGTGGAAAACCCCGCGGGCGGAAAAACAATTTTTATCGGAGGTATTTTCAATGGCTGAAAATCAGTACAACAGCAAAATCGTACTCTCGAGCGGCGAAGTCCTCATGGACCTCACCCAGGACACCGTGGTCGCGGACAAGCTCCTCAAGGGCTTTACCGCGCACGGCAAGGACGGCGCGCCCATCACCGGCTCCTGCGAATTTGACGCGGACACCGGCGACGCCACCGCGGGCGCGGCGGAAATTCTGACCGGCAAGACGGCCTATGTCACCGGCAGCAAGGTCACCGGTACCATGCCGAACAACGGGGCCAAGACGCTCAGCATCACGGAAAAGGGTAAGCCGGTCACCATCCCCCAGGGCTACCACGACGGCAGCGGCAAGGCGCAGATTGACGCAGCCGAAGAGGCGAAGCTGATCCCCGCCAACATTCGCGAGGGCATCACCGTCCTCGGCGTGCTCGGCACGATGTCCGGCAGCGAAGGCATGAAGCCGCAGGCCAAGAACGTCACACCCACGTTCGCCTCGCAGGAGGTTCTGCCCGACGAGGAGTACAACTGCCTCAGCTCCGTCACGGTGGCGGCGATCCCGATTGCCTACACCGACAATGCGCAGGGAGGCAAGACGGTCACCATCGGCTGAGGAGGTGCGGCATGGCCAACAACAAAGTCCAGCTCAGCGACGGAACAGTCCTGCTTGACCTGACCGGGGACACTGTGTCGTCGCAGACGCTTTTGTCCGGCGTCACCGCGCATAATGCCGCTGGCGATCCGATCGTCGGCGCGGTTGCGCCTGTCCGATACGATGTTGCTCAGGACCTGACTTCCGAACAGAAAAAGCAGGCGCGGGACAACATCGGGGCATCTGCAACTGTGATCATGCGCAAGGTGACGCTGACCACGGCGGGGTGGAACAGCAGCACGAAGCAGCAGACCGTCGCAGTATCCGGCATCCTTGCCGACGGGACAAAGCAGAGGGTGATCTGCTCTTCTGTTGATGAAAGCTATGACAGCGCATGGAATGCTTGCTATGTGCAGTGCGTCGGACATGGGACGGATTTGCTGATTTTCCAGTGTGACGAGATCCCGACAGCAGCCGTGGAGGTTTTCGTGTCCATCCAACCGGTCAGCTTTGTATCGTGAGGTAAGGAAATGATCGTAAATTATCCGAGGATGCGGCGGCGCGCGGCGTGGCCGGATGACCTCGATACGGCGTTGCAGTTCACGTCGGCAAATCCATTTTCGATTTCCGCGCCAAAAAACTGGGATGGCAAATTAGAATATACCAACGGAAGCGGATGGAAAACGTGGGATGGCAGCGCTATTGCTTCTGGTGAAATCGAAAACAATCATTGCATTTATCTCAGAGGGACAGGAAATTCAAAAATAACCGGAACGTCTTCCAGTAACGCAAAATGGAGTATTACTGGGACAAATATCGCCTGCAACGGAGATATTGACCTTCTATTAGACTATTCGACCGTAAAAAGCGGGAATCGCCCCGCAATGGCGAGCTACTGCTACAGCTCCATGTTCCAAAGTTGCACGAGCCTCACAACAGCACCATCGCTACCCGCAACTACACTGGTGAACTTCTGCTACTTCTCCATGTTCTATGGCTGTACGAGCCTTACGGCAGCACCGTCGCTGCCTGCAACTACGCTGGCGAGCTACTGCTACAGCTCCATGTTCCAAAGTTGCACGAGCCTCACAACAGC
>ERZ1034928.185-NODE-185-length-39755-cov-122.263778_pt1 | contig 39755 bp, 49 predicted proteins | sample MGYA00520627_ERZ1034928 | MGnify/ENA primary metagenome ERZ1034928 (study PRJEB33766, sample SAMN09781755) | gut metagenome | biome: gut microbiome | host: Homo sapiens | place: Madagascar | study: EMG produced TPA metagenomics assembly of the PRJNA485056 data...
ACAGATAGGAAGTTCAGGCTACTACGCACAGATAGGAAGTTCGGGTAACTTGGCACAGATAGGAAGTTCAGGCGACTACGCACAGATAGGAAGTTCGGGTAACTTGGCAAAGATAGGAAGTTCAGGCGACTACGCACAGATAGGAAGTTCGGGTAACTTGGCAAAGATAGGAAGTTCGGGTAACTTGGCAAAGATAAATTCGACAGGTAAATACGCAGTAATCTGTTGCGCAGGCGATAATTGTATCGCAAAAGGTAAAATCGGTTCGTGGATTACACTTTCGGAATGGAAATTCGACGAAAATGAAAAATGCAATATTCCTATTTGCGTTAAGACTGAAAAGATAGACGGTATAAAGATTAAAGAAGATACTTTTTATAGATTAAAAAACGGAGAGTTCGTAGAAGTAAACGTATAAGGAGAAAACAAAAAATGGAAATTGAAAAAGTAATCGAACAACTTAACACAATGCAACAAGTACCGCAATCAATGGACTTTGTTGTAAAAGACGATTTTGTAAAAAATCTTCCGCAAATACTTTCCAACGTGAAAGAACTCGGAGAATGGGCAAAAAGACAAACGGAAGCCGATAGAAATTTAATTCTTACAACGGACGATGATTTTGAAAACGCAAAAAAGCGTTGCGCCAACATAAACAAGGTTGTAAAAAACATCGAAGATAAACGTAAGCAGGTTAAAAAGGAATACAACGCGCCTTACGAGATATTCGAGAAAGAACTCAAAGAAGTTACGGCGGTACTCAATACGGCGAGAGATAATCTCTGGGGGCAGATTACGAAAGCGGAACAAGAGATAAAAGATAAACTTGAAAACCATTACCGCAACTACTTTGAAACCAAGGCGGAAGAAAGCGGCATAACGGCTTATAAGACTTGGGAGCAGATATTCGACCCGAAATGGCTGAATAAAGGCAAAAAGGCAAACACGGTGCTTGAAGAGATAGACGGAAAGATTGCAACGGTTAAAAACGAACTGACGGCAATTAAAGCCTTACAGAGCGAATTTGAAAGCGTTTTGCTTGTCAGATATGCCGAAGGTCATACAATGACGGACATAATTACATACGATAGCCGTCTTAAAGCCGAAAAACAAGCCGTAGAAACGAGAAAACAAGAAGTTAAGGAAAACACACAGCCTATACCCGAAAAACCGATTGTACCCCAAAAAGAAACGGTCGTAGACGAAACCGAAGAAGTCTTTGCAACGGATTTTAGAGTATGGACGACGAAACAACAACTTGCCGACCTTGGTAGATACTTACGAGAGAACGGCATTAAATACGGAAAGGTAGATTAAATCATAAGGAGAAAACAAAAATGGAAGTAAAAAACAGTTTAACTCAACAAAACGGACAGAAAAAATTAACTTTTAGTCAGGCTTTGGAAACAGATGATTACAAGAAACTGATTAACACAACATTAAGAGATAGCAAGAGAGCAAATAGGTTTGTTGCTGCTGTTGTTGCGGCGGTATCAGCAACGCCTGCATTACAAGATTGCTCGCCGTCGTCGATTCTATCGGCGGCATTACAAGGTGAAGCGTTAGAGTTAAGCCCTTCACCTACGCTTGGGGAATATTACCTTGTACCGTATAAGAAAACCATAAAAAATCAAAACGGCGAATACGTAAAAATATCTCAATGTCAGTTTCAAATCGGCACGGCAGGGCGTATTCAACTTGCTATGAGGTCAGGTCAATTCAAAGATTTGGGAGCGATAGAAATAAGACAAGGCGAATATCTCGGAAGAAACCCTGAAAACGGAAAACCGTCTTTCAAATTTGAAACAGATGATGACGTAAGAGAAAACCTTCCGATAATAGGCTATCTTGGATATTTTACCCTTACAAACGGCTTTTCTTATTCGGTATATTTTAGCAAGGAGAAATGCTTAAGATGGGCGGAAAGGTATAGCAAATCGTTTGACCGTAAGTTATACGATAAGGTGCAAAAGGGTGAAAAACTCGACTGGAAAGAAGAATCGCAAGCAACCCAACCCTGGATGGCTCATACGAACGAAATGTGTAAAAACCTCGTGCTTCGTCAGGCTCTAAAAATTGCTCCGAAGTCAATCGAAATGAGAACTGCGGAAGAATACGAAGAGAAAAACGAAAACACGATAGCGGAAGTTTTTGCAACACCGACCGAAGCACAAAACGACTTTTTCGGAACGACAGAAGAACAGCCTTTAATCGAAAGCAACGAAACGGAAGGTAATGCCGAAAATGTTACTGCCGAACCTGAAGTAAAGAAAACAACGAAAACAAGGAAGAAAAATGAAGAAACCGAAACAGCAGAACAAGCGGACTTCTTCCAACAGTAAAGACCTATGCAAATCTCAATGTTTGATGGTGCTAACCCGTTTAAGATAACGAAACCTATAAGGCTTATAGAACTTTTTGCGGGAATCGGAGCGCAGGCAAAAGCACTTGAAAATCTCGGCGTTGGGTTTGAGCATTATCGAATATGCGAGGTTAATAAATATGCGGTTGCAAGTTATAACACAGTCCACAAAACTAACTTTACAACAAGCGATATAACTCAAATTCACGCCGGCGACCTCGGTATTACTGAAACCGATAAATACGAATACATAATGACTTACACATTTCCTTGTACTGACTTGTCTGCGGCAGGGAAGCAGAAAGGAATGGGGAAAGGGAGCGGAACTCGTAGCGGGTTGCTATGGGAAGTTGAAAGGCTTTTAACGGAAACGAAAGAATTACCGCAAGTGCTTTTAATGGAAAACGTACCCGGTGTTATCGGACGTAAAAACATAAATGATTTTGCCGAATGGGTTGTTTTCCTTGATAAACTCGGTTATCACTCCAAGTGGGGGTTGTTAAACGCAAAGGATTTTGGAATAGCGCAAAATCGTAACCGTTGCTTTATGGTAAGCATTTTAGAAGATTATTATTACGATATGCCGACAGACTTTAAGTTGGAATACGTTTTGAAAGACTTTTTAGACAAGAATGTTGACGAGAGTTATTACCTAAAAGATGAAACGATTAGGTCGTTGAACCTACATAAAGAACGGCACGAAGCACAAGGACACGGTTTTGGTTGGAAACCTTCTAATGGGGGGGGTATCGCTCACACAATTAAAACCGAAGGCGGATATAGACCGCAAAGTAACTTTATTATTGAGCAATCAAGGAAAGCGGATAGAGAAGGTCGGAACGGAAGTTGCGAACACGATAATGGCGAGAGATTACAAAGGGTTTGGCAATCAAGCGATGAATGCGGTAATGGAAGTACCCCCCCCCTACGAAATAGGGCGGATGGAATAACCCTTAATCGGTCGAAGAACTTTGAAAGACCGCCATTACCTAATTTAAGTCGAACGCTTGATACAAGCACTAATAACGGGGTTGTGGAATGGAAGAAATAAAATGTAAACAAGTCGGAATGTTAGGGGGAGATAAATGGGATAAAATGCACGATATAGCAAAAAGAGTTTATAGTGCTGATGGATTATCTCCTACCTTACATACTTGTTGTGGCGGACATCACGAGCCGAAAATTTTAGAAGAGCCAATAGCCTACGACGAACAAAATGGTTATCTTCGGAAAGACGGAACAGTCGGTTCGTTGACAACTGACGGAAGTAGCCCGAAGCACAACAATCGAATTGTAGAACCAACGGAGCGATTTTTTAAGCAAGCACTTGATACGGCGAAGAGTAACGAATGTGAAGTTGGCGATACCATAGACGCTTTCAATGAAAAAATAAATAAAAGCGGAATATCTCCAACCATTACGACAAGACCGGAAGGGTTTAAGACAGCAATATTGCCAATAGACCAACAATACCGGGTGAGAAAGTTAACCGAAAGAGAATGTTTCAAGTTAATGGGTGTTAAACAAGAAGATTTTGAAAAGATAAGAAAAAATCAGTCAAAGTCGAGTTGTTACCACCTTGCGGGCGACAGTATTGTAACAATGGTACTTATGGCAATCTTCGGACAAATGTTCGATATAAACTGGAAAGAAAAGATAAACGAAACGGTAGAGGAAATTATAAAGTGAAAGGATATTTTAACACGACAGAACAAAGTCAGCATTTAATCATAACGTCTGCAACGTTTATTGCAAAGGAATTGACAGAAGGAAATGCTTTAAGCGAAAAAGAGAAGAAGTTGTTACAAAAGGCAATAAAAAATATTAGCGACTTTTCAGAGAGTGTTTATGAACGGCTGGGCGATAGTTATAAAAGACAGTTAAGGAACAAGGCGAGCCTGAACACTTTACGACTTGTTGCAAGGGGAACAACTCCAACGAAAAGTTCACAAATGGAAGATTATATCGACCGAGAATATTTAGTTGAGTTGCTTAATCTTTCGTCCGACATAGATTGTGAAGGTTGTAAAAACACAAATTGTAAAAACTGTAATATTTACAAGATAAAATCTTACCTAAACTATGACGGCAAAAGCGAAGATAACGATTTATGCCCGTTTAGGAAAGAAAAGACAGAGTATGACGATATAGACTTTGATTTATAAAGGGTAAGACAATGAAAATTAAATTTGACATAACAAAGTTAGAAGTACAAATTTTAAGAAAGGCTTTATCTTCGTATTGTGAAAAGTTGGCAAGCAAAAAAGAAAAGGAAAGATTGGAAGACTTAATCGGTCTTATGGATTTTGAAATAAATGGACAAATTGATAAAGAGCAAAGCAAGAGTTAAAGAGTTTGCCGAAGTTTTCACACCAGATTTTATTGTGAAAGATATGTGCGATCTTATTCCGTCCGAAATATGGGAGCGAATAGACAGTACATTTCTTGAGCCTGCTTGCGGAACTGGCAACTTTCTTATTGAGATACTTGCCCGAAAATACAAAGTCTGCAAAACACCGAAAGACGGGTTAAAGGCTCTTGCAAGTATTGTAGGCATAGACATACAAGCGGATAATTGCGAAGAGTGTAGAAAGCGATTATTAGAGCAGTATATAGAGAATTTTCCGACCGCTAATAGTATGGCAATAGCAATGGCTTATAAAATTTTACAGAATAACATAATTTGTGGCGATAGCCTTAAAATTCAAGGACAGTGGATAAAAAACGAAAACAACAAGGAGATAGAAGAATGATTGACTTTGAGAATTATAAAAGATTAACAAACAATAACCGCGATGAATATGACCCCGAATACGATTTCTGTTGCGGTTGTAAATACTTTGGTGAGCCTTGTGGTTGCAATAGACCAAACGGCACTTGCGACAATTACGACCGTTTCCTTGAAACATATAATCGTCTTGCCGAACTTGAAGACAAAATCGAAAAAGGGTTGCTTGTTCCCAGATATTCGATATTGAAAGATTGGCAGTACGGGTGGTGGTGCGTATGCGAGGTCGATGAGCAAAGCATAATTATCGCGCAATGCAAAACCGAAGAAGAAGCCAAACAAAAACTTAAAGAACTAACGGAGAGTGATACAGAGTGATTGTACAGGCAAGAGATGCAATGGGAAAACTTAATGTTTTTGGTGTAGGTACTATGCTTGCGAAAAAAGGCGAACCCGTTGCCGTGTTTTCAAAAGTAAAAGATACGGCAAAAGGTGCTTTTACTATAACAACAAGCGTACAACGCAATAACGACGAAGCAAAGCAAAAATATACATACCAAAACATACCTTGTGCGGTTTACGGAAAGCAATATAATAAAAAAATCTTTGCAATGCTTGAAACCCTTAATGCACACGATATAGTGTTTTTTGCCGGCAAATATTACGACCACAAAGCCATAGACAGCAAAAGCGGAGAGCAAATAGATTTTTCGGAAGTGCGTATTGAAATGCTCATACCGTTAGAGCGGTTAATGGATTTGCTTTTAGGCGATACAAAAGTTCGTAAGTTAAAGAACGATTATGACAAAGAAAAAGCCGTAACGGGAGCAACTAACAAGGCAAAGCGTGAAAAAAAATATAAGTTTTAAGGAGAACATAAAATGAGCGTTGTAGCAGTAAAGATTGATAAAAATAAAATTACATTTGCGGCTGACAGTATAGCAATTTGTGGATATACAAAAGTAACTGATAAATTTACAAAACTTGAAGAGATAAACGAAATGATTATAGGTGGAGTTGGCATGGCAGAAGAAACGAGTTTGCTTTTTATGTTTGCTCAAACACATAAACCATTAAGTGCAGATGAAAAGTCAGTTACAGAATTTTTCTTGGAATTTTATAAATGGAAAAATAGTTTATCTCTTCCTTTTTCATCGTCAAATTCATATTTATTTGGAGTTTGTGGCAAATGCTTTTACATAGAAAATATGTTTGTTAAAGAGATAAGAGATTATTATGCCATCGGCGCAGGAATGGATTATGCACTTGCTGTATTATGGTTAGGTCATACCGCACAAGAAGCAGTACGAGCAGCATGTCAATTAAGTTGCTTTGTTGCTGAACCTATTATTATCAAAGAAATGAAAACTATGGAGATGAGATTATGACGATTGAAGAAGCTAAGAAAAATATTGGGAAAGCAGTTAAATACGTACCTTATATCGGTTGTCCCAGAAAGAAAATAGAACACGGTTACATAAAAGGCGTAAATGATAACTTTGTTTTTGTTTGTTTTGGAGCAAGAACAATGGATAGAGGTGAAGCGTGCAGACCGGAAGATTTGCAATTTGATTGACGGAGAAGTTTGAAAATGGGAAACAAGGAAAGTTATTCAGTAGCCGACGAAATGGCTGAAATCCTTAATAACGAAGAACGCTCGATTGAGAAGATTGCTAAAATATCAGGCGTTAGTGCTTCTACAATTCGTGGGTGGGTAAACGATAAAAAAATTCCAACGCTAAACAATGCTCAATGGGTATTAAGTGCTTTGGGGTATAACCTAACGCTTGAAAAGAAAAGTACGACCGAAGAAGCAGGAGAAAAAGAAGAGTGATACCAAGATATTGTATAAAAGCCTCTAAATGCTCTTACGGTAAATTACATAATCCTTGCGATTTACACGAAGATTGCCCTGCGTTTAAGTGCGATACGAAAAAATCGTTTGAAAATCTGAAGGAAAACGGTCAATCTCTTCCTAAAGAAAAGAAGCGAAAATACCGAAACGAAAAGGTTGAATATGACGGACGATTATTCGATAGCAAATGGGAACGAGATAGATACTGTGAATTGAAACTGTTGGAGAAATCGGGGCATATAAAAGACCTTAAATGCCAAGAAAGATTTATTTTGATAGATAAGTCGAAAGACCACCGAGAAACGGCATACGTAGCCGATTTTACCTATCAGGAGAACGGCAAACTTGTTGTCGAAGATTGCAAAAGCAAAATAACAAAAACACCTGTTTATAAAATTAAGAAAAAACTAATGCAAGAACGATACGGAATAACAATAAGGGAAGTAGAAAAATGAACAAAGAACAGCAGATTGAAGATAAAAGAAAGCAATTTAGAGGAAGAGTAGAGTGTGGAATTGCATATTGCGAAAATACGGCAGTTGACGAAATTAAGCAAGACATCAAAATGCAAGAAGAAAAGAATAAGCAGATTAAAGAAATGATACAAGATTTTATAAATTTTGGGATAACAACAAGGCAAGGCGTTGAAGCGTTTGCAGAAATTCTTTACAATGTAGGCTATCGGAATGTATCGGACAGTGAAGCCGAACTGCAAGAACTCAACATAAAATATTACAACGAAGCGAAAGATTTAAGGCGTCGATTAGCAGATGCAGAAGCCGAAAACAAGCGGTTATCCGAAAAGTTAGGGCAAATCTTGTTAAGCATAGATACGGTCAAAGAAATGAACGCTATGTGCAATATTGACGAGCAAAGGAAGCAAGCCGTCAAAGATTTTGCGGAAAAGTTGAAAACAAAAACACAAAATTTCAAATTCGGCGCAACCAAAGAATATCAGGTGAATGGCGTGATATTTTCTTCCGATATCGACAAACTGTTAAAGGAGTATGAGAAATGAAATCAGTTTTAATATCAATCAAACCGAAATGGTGTGAGAAAATCGCGGCAGGAGAAAAGACGATAGAAGTAAGAAAAAACGCGCCGAAACCGCCGTTTAAGGTTTATATTTATGAAACAAAAGACACAAAGGGAGTACACGGGCTTTCAGTCCTTGGGCGTTACAGGCTTGGCAAGGTTGTCGGCGAATTTATTTGCGATAAGGTCTATGAATACAAGTTCCACGAGGGGCTAACTGAATTTAATTCAATGGGCTTGCCGTGGAGAACTTACGGGGCGTACCTTATATTTACGGACGATTATAAATCAATGTGTTTATCGTATGACGAAGTAAAAAAATACGGCAAAGGAAACACCCTTTATGGTTGGTACATCAGCGACTTAAAAATATATGACGAACCGAAAGAGCTGAGCGAGTTCAAGGGGTTATGTAGGGTCAAAGTAGATTGTCATAATTGTCCCCATTATAATTATAGTAAAATGGACTGCGATAGTCGAGCAATCAGTCGTGCGCCGCAGTCGTATATGTTTGTTGAAGAGATAGAAACAAGATAAAAACAAGGAGAAGATTATGAAAAAGATTATTAAAATTATGTTGGCTTTAACGATTGCTGTAATGATGGTTTTTACTTTCGGTTGCAGTCAAGCCGGTACAATGAGAAATAATATTCAGAAGGAAGCGGACAAGTTCAATGTTTACCGAAAGATTACGTTCGTAAATCTATATACAGGGCAACTTCTTTATAGTGCGGAAGGTTATTTTTCGGTGCAGACTACATATGTCAACAAATACCAAGGGCAACAGGAAATAGGTCTCGTATTTAACGTCGCCAAAAACGAATATAAAATGGACTATTTCAGTATAGCCGAAAACGTATGCTATGTTATCGAGCAAACCGAAAATACTACAGGAAATCCGTATCATTGGAAAATAGTCTGGTATATAGCAATTCCCGAAAATGTAGGCGGTTAAAAATCAGGAGAGAAACAATGAGAGAGCAGTCAATAACAAGGAAACAGCCGTTGAGTTTGTTTTCTAATAATAAAATCTTCGGTACTACACCCGAAACGGAAATTTGTCTTAATTGTACTGTAAAAAAATGCAATGGCGAATGTAAAAGATATAAAGACGAAATGAAAAGATTAAACCTACATAAAAGGAGAAAGAGATAATGAACAAACTTTTAATAACAGGCAACTTAACGAAAGATCCTGATTTAGCGGAAACGTCAAGCGGAACGGCATATTGCAATTTTTCAGTTGCAGTAAATCGTGCTATGCCTGATTCGGACGGAAATAAGCAAACAGACTTTTTTAATTGCACGGCGTGGAAACAAAGAGCAGAAGTTATTGCTAAATATTGTAAAAAAGGCAGTAAGGTACTTGTAGAAGGCGAAATGCAGGCAAGGTCTTATGAAGATAAAAACGGTAATAGGCAGACAGGCTGGAATATCAACGTAAACAATATCGAGTTTTTAGGTAGCAGACAAGAAAATTCAGAAAGCGAAGAACATACAACAACGGTAGTAACGAGAAAAAGACCTACAATGCAAGAAATCGACGACGGTGGGTTGCCGTTTTAAGAAAAGGTAATAAAAAGAGCAACGTTAATCACCCAAAAGGGTTGATTTTGAAAAAATGTTACATAAAACTATTGACAAACACAAGATATAGTGGTAAAATCGCTATGAAAATGAATAATTTGTGTTATAAGCACAAACATAAAAGAGAAATGTATTACTGCACACGGACATAGTTCTACTTTGGCGTTGTGAGTGATACAGTCTCATAAAAGCAAGGTTTAATGCCGAGTAGACAAAAAGTTTACTCGGCTTTTTCTTTTTCCGTAATAATGTTAGATAGTGAAGGTAAGGAATGGCTAATAATAACGCATTAAAAACTGAATATTGTTGTAGTATATGCGGAAAGCCGCTTACCGACGAAAATAGTCGTGAAAATGCTTATACTTGTTTAGATTGCGAAAATAAACGATTTAAGCAATTAGAAGAAGCGAACGGCACAAGTATAGCATTATTTTTAATGTGCGGTATGGTTAATTTACCGCTCGAACCGTTAATTTTACCATATAAGTTTGCTGAAAAGGAAGGAAATAAATGGGGAGTTTATTGTAACCTTCTCAAAGAAAAAGGTAAACTTGAAAAACACGGAAAGTTACGGGGATTTACCGATGGCGTTTGCGATATAAGAGAAATATTCGGCTCAAAAATGAGTTATACCGACTTTTCCGCTTATGTAGAAGCACAGCAAGAATTGATAAACGAGCAGGAAGGTACGGAAGAACAAAGAGAGCAATGGGGAACAAGACCGCTTTGGCAGAAATTGGATTTAACAACTGACCTTTATAATGAGTTGGACCGAAGATTTGATGCAAAAATATCTCGTTATAAAGGGATTACCATAGATGAAGTACTATCAGATACATTAAAAAAACTGTGTCGATTAGAATTAGTGCAAGAATATTTAATTTCCATAGGCGATGTTACTTCTTTCGATAAAATACAAAAATCAATTGACAGCATACAAGCGGCAGAACAGTTAAGGAAAAAAGACGAAAAACCTATTGAAAACTTTAAGATAGATGCACAGATTAAAGCCTTGGAAGATGCTGGGCTTGTAGAAGACGGAAAATTCTTTGATTTTGACACAACGAGAAAAAAATTACTGAATTTAACAAAATCGACAAAATACAATTATCCTTTGGATATGGTAGACCAAATGATATTTGGGATAAAAAACAATATGATGGCTAATGCAAACGCTTTAATGGCTACAGAATTGTCACCCGATTTAGTTTTTGAAGATACAAACAACGAGTTTGAAAAAGAAGAAAACGCAGATTATTTAGAAAAGTCAAAATTTATAGGAAGCGTTAAGGTTAGAACTGTTAAATAAAAGGTATCAACAAAGGGAATAGGGATTGCAACCCGAAAAGGCAATAACCTACCATTGCTTTTCCCTTTGATATACAAAATGGTAGGGAAAAATAATGGTAGGTAATTATATATGGGCAAAAAGGTTGATTTGAGCGGAAGTACAATTGGTAGATGGACTTTATTATCAAAAATACAATTTAAAAAAAGGACAAAATACTTGTGTCAATGTAGTTGCGGAAAAATAAAAGAAGTACTATATAGCAATTTAAAAAGAGGGAAAAGTTTGTCTTGTGGTTGTATGAGAACCGAAGTTACTGTAAAAAGAAATACAAAACACGGGCTGGCAGACACAAGACTAAAAGGCATTTATGAAAAGATGAAACAGCGTTGTTTATCTAAAAACCACAAACAATACCAGGACTACGGCGGGCGAGGAATAAGGGTATGTAAAGAATGGCTTGATAAAGAAAACGGCTTTATGAACTTTTACACTTGGGCAATGGCAAATGGATATAGAAAAGATTTATCTATTGACCGAATTGATAACAACGGAGATTATGAACCTAATAATTGTAGGTGGACAAATGCTTTAATTCAAGCAAATAATACAAGACACAATGTACTTGTTACATATAAAAATGAAACATTAACACTTGCAGAAATGGCAAGAAAGTATAATGTTTCGTATAAGTCTTTTCAAAGGAGAGTTAGAATATACAAATGGTCGGTTGCTGATGCAATAGAGAAACCATATACCATAGGGGGGAATAGGCATATATGCCAAGCGGATATGCAGCACAGGGGAAAACATTTTCAAGAAGATTACACAAATGGGTAAACAAAGAAACTGAAAAAGCCTTTGATTATGACAGTGTAAATAAGGAAAGTGTTGCTTTGATGGTTAGCGTTTTTCGTTGGTATCCTGACTTATTTGCAGATTTAGTTCGAGATGAAAACGCAAAGTATCAATTAGAATTGCCACAGCGTTTTATAATGAGAATATTTGCTCGTTATAGAAATACATACATAACCGGGGTTCGTGGATTAACAAAGACATTTTGCTTACTTCTTGAAAAAATGATAGAAGGAATTTTGTTTCCTGGTATCAAAATAAGATATGTTGCACCGAATCAAAAACAAGCGGCAACATTGGCAACACAAGCCTTCCACGAGATAGAAAAATCTTATTCCGTTATAACAAACTCTTGGGAATTACGTAATGACAGAGCGGATATGTTTAGAATAACAACACCGTTTGGAAGCGAATTTACAATGTATTCACCGAGAGGCGATACAACGGGGCAAGTTTGCGGTGAAGAGTGCGGACAAGAATCGGGAGAGCCGTTTCCGATAGAAGAATTTATAAAAGACGTTTATCCAACGGTTAGAGATAATCGTATGGTAAACAAAAAAATAGATAATATCTGTATAAATCAAAAGCATTGTCATATAGGAAATGCGTGCAGTAAGACAAACAGGGCTTATACAGAATTAAGGCACAACTGCCTTAAAGATATGTTGTTTGATAGTAATCCTTATGAAGGGTATGTTTGCGATATATCTTGGGAAGCGGCCTTGTTATCAAATATTAGAGATATAAATTACTTTAAGGACTTAAAAAAATCCTTGTCTGCTGAGAACTGGTTAAGAGAGTGTTGTGCAAGATATACGGGAACCGGAGATAGCCCTATGCTTACGGACGAGGTACTATCTAAATCGCGGAAACTGAAAGTAATGGAAAACAAGCATTGCGGAGATTTAGATGCGATTTATATTGTAACCCACGACGTAGCGTATGAAAATGCGACGAGGAATGCAAAATGTGCCGACAGTGTACTTAAATTAACAAGATTTGACACAATAACGAAGCGTGATAAATATCGAAAACAAGCAGTTTGGGTTGATAATTCACCGCCACCTAGGACAGCCTATTTACAGGCAAAAAAACTAAAAGAATTATGGTGGAAATTCTGCATAGAAGGCGGAAAACCAACTTATCTTGTTGTCGACGCAAGAGCGGTAGGTAAAGACATTGTTGACGAACTTATGAAGCCTATGAATGACGGATTGCCGACTTTAAGTTGTTTGAATTTTTATAATAGAGAAATAGAACAACCAAACTCTGTAAGGTGCATATATCCCTTAAAAGCAACAAGAGCAGGCGGTACTGACGATGAAAGTTCAATGATTGACTATTACCGTGTTGAGTTTGAGCAAGGTAATGTTGAATTACTTACTTCCGATATTAGAGAGGGCGTAGAAAGTTATAAAAACTTTCATAACATAAAAGATGATTTTTCAGATGGAAAAATAATAATCCCGTACAGAAAAACTGACGAGTTATGTCAAGAAATTCAAAACCTAAAAATAGACGATAATGGTATCGGTAAGAAAGAAAGAAGAAAATCTCCTGCTATACAAAGAGATATGCACAGTAGCATAAAATACGGGTTGCGATTGGCTCAAATTCTTGAACAAGAACTTAAAAAGGAAAAATATAGGGCAAAAAGCGGTTGGACGGAAGTCATAGAGCAATTCCAAAGCGGAAACAATTTAACTGTGACAACCAATGCAAATAACATACGAGCAAATTTGCTTTCACTTCGTAGGAGATGATTTATGGAAGAAGTGCAAAAGTACAAACTTTATGCCGGTAAATTTCAATTTATATCGGACACAATAAAATACTCGTTTGTAGGTAGTCATAATAAGTATATGCTTGTTTTTGCAAACGAAAAACCCGAAGGGAAGTTTGTAGAAGTTCCCGACAACTTATTAAAGCAACTTACAAGAGAAGAAAAAGACTGGCTTTTGGGTTGTAAAATTAAGATAAACACAGATTTTATAAAAAAGAACGAAGAAAAATCCATTGATTTTTTAGAAGGCTTTATTAAACGGTTTGAACAAGAACTAAAAAAAGAAAAGCGTAAAAAGAAGGAATAAAAATATGGGTAAAGGTACGGCGAAAAAGCCTGAAAGCGATAATAAACAATCCGTTTCGGCGTGGAGCGGATTGCTCGCTAAATTTAATAAACTCGCTCAATCATACGCCGCAGTTTTACCCGTAGACGGTATGTATTCTGCTTTTATGAGGGCAGGATATGGAACGGCTAATTTTGCGCCTATACAAAATAGCCGAATCAAAGCAATTTCGTCTTTACCCGTTGATTACACAAAAGAAGAAATCGGGGATATGCTCCGTAGACCTTATGAAAGCGAAAGACCTTTAAGGCAAACATCGGAAATTTTAAGGTGGACGGCTTATCCGTATTTTAAGGTAACAAAAACTTATCAAGATATTCCAACCTATAAATATTATTTTAAGCCGTTATACATTGATAAAGAAACGGCAAATAAAGACGATTTTAAGAGAGAAGCAATACTTCTTGATAAGATAAACAAAAGGCTTAAACCGAACGTTGTTGCCCACAAAATAACAGGGCAAGCAATAAACGAAGGGAAAGTTTTCTATCAATTAAGAGCAGACGTAGATAAAGTACATAATAAAGTAAATTATGCTTTTATACAACAGTTGCCGTCTGACTGGTGTCAGATAATCGGTTTTAACAATATATCGGGCTATACAGTTTCGTTTAACTTAATGTACTTTATGCAAATAGGTACGGATTATCGTCAATTCGGAGACTTATTCGAACCGTATATGAACGATTTTTACGGCATATTTGAAGAAACGCCAACAAGAGTACCAAGCAAAAAGTTTGTATACGCTTCCGACGACGGGAGACAGTTTTATCCGAACATATCAAAAGTGAACAAAAATGCATACGGAAATCCGAAAGCATTTGTGCAAGACGGCGTATGTATGTATTATGTATCGCTACCGATAGATAAAGTTTGGACTTTTGAAATAGACGACACGACAACGGCTGTTGCACCTTCTTTGGCAGGCTTAATGCTCACATATAGTCAGCAAAGCGATTATGAAGCGGCACAGTTAAGTTTGTTGCTTAATCCGCTTATAAAGATATTTACGGGCGAAATACCTTATAGAGATGAAAGCGGTGCAACACCTGAAGATAGTTATAAACTTTCGGTTGGCGGGCGAGCAATGTTTGAAGCGTTTTTTAATCAGTTGATGTTGGCAAACAATACAGGTGGTACGGCGTTTTATTCTGCGCCGTTTGAAAATATCAAATCTCACGATTTTGCAGAAAGTGCTAACGCAAACGAGATAAGCGAATCTTTTAACCGCTATGGTATGCAAAAGGCTGGGTTATCAGGGTTAATACCCGTAACGGACGATGTAAAGGCTTCGCAAGTTGACGCTTCTATGAAGATTGAAAGTCGTTTTGCAACTGCAACAATATATCCGCAGTTTGAAAGAATGATGGAAAGTCTTTACGATAAACTTAATCTTAAATATTCGTGGACTTTCAAAATGTTTGGCACGATATTTACAGAAAAAGAGTTAAGAGAGAACGCACAGAAGGCTTTGGATATAGGCGACATATCGGCGATATTTACTTTATCGGCATTAGATGAGCAAAGTTGGGTAGACAAATCGGCAATGCTTTATGCAATAAAGAGTATGAAGATACTTGACGAATATCAAGTGCCGCAGACGGCTTATACGCAAAGTAAATCAACACAACAGACAATACAAAAAGAAACGGCAGGAAGACCTAAATCGGAAGACATATCCGATAGTAAGGAAAAATCGGTTGACGCAGGGTTAAGCAGTAATGACTAACAAGATTAAACAGATTTCTCCGCAAGAAAACGAAAGGCTGTTAAAGGTCATAATAGACATTTTAGAGCGTGGAAACGACGCTGAAATAAAACAATTCAAAAACGGAATAAAAGTGCTTGAAATAAGCAAAAAGGTCCGTATGGAGATAGTAAATGAGTAATAGGATTTTTACAGACGAAGAGAACAAAATTATTTTGGAATATCTTGATAAGCAAATAAAGTATTCGGAGCAAAAGGCTGAAGAACTACGAAAGCAAATCAATTTATATCCCGAAGATAAGTATTCAGTACAAGACCTACAAAACGATTTATATCTGCGCAATGTGCTGTTGGCAATGAAACGCAGAATAGAGTATAAAAACTAAATAAAATGCGCCCTTAAAAGAGGTTAAGGGAGTTGAGAGCCAAATGGGGCTATAAGCGATTATTCGGTAAAACGAAATTCGCTTGTAGCCCTTTATTTTTTGGAAAGGAGATACAAGGTGAAACTAAAAGATATTTACAACTTTGATAGCGAAAAATATGTTCCGTTACGAGATAGTTCAATAGCAGTTTCAAAAGCATATCTTGACTGCAATCGTTATCTTGATTCTTGCAAAGAGTATGTCTATATCGAAGAAGGTATGACGAATTTAAGTAAAATCGTACATTTGCAGGCACATAAAGCGTTGGAGAGTTTAGACGATTTTGGCGACCTTCTTCACGAAAGACACCTTATGCAGATTTATCCCGAAACGCCTATGCTCGACTGGAAAGCAGAGTTTAAGGATTTAGATAGTGTTTTCGAATTTGTTATTAGAACGCTTGAAAACATACAGGAAGCACTTGAAAAGTTTCACGAAGCAACGGAAAATGCCGAATTTAGGGCTATGTCGTTAAAAACAGAAGAGTTAATGCTTGATAACAGCAAAGACTACACTAAATTCCTTGAAATCGGTTTTAGGTGGCAAAACGAAGGCGGTAGTAAGACGTCTTTTGACAGTTGGTGTAAAGATTTTTTAGATAGAGATTAAATAATACAAAACTTGTAATGTCAATAAAAAATTATAAGAAAAGGAGAATTTATTTATGTACGCTTGGCAAAGAATTTTAGCCATTACTTTGGGGATCGTAGGAGTAGTGTTTGCTTTCTACTGTTTGATTTTATTAACGGTAATTGTTGTCGCTAAAAAGAAAAAAGCATTACACGATATTTGCAACGATTCTATTGTTTTTACAATTCGCTTGGTTGCAAAAGAAACTTACAGAAACTTTATTCATAACGCGAAAAAAACAGCAGTTGCAATTCAGATTGATAACGGCAAATATCTAAAAATGGTTTTGGATAGAAGTAAAAATCTTTTCTCGACAGAAGAGACAAAATATCTGAATAAAAAATACGGCAAATATGCTGATTTATGGATTACCGAAAATATCGAATCTTATCTTTTGGAAGTCGAAACGGCAAAAGAAAAAGAAGTGGTAACAGATAAAAAAGACCAAATTAAACAGACGAGAAAATAATCCACAAACGGCAAAATAGGGAGTAAAAATGGGGAATTTTAAGACAATAACGGCTGGCGGTAAAGTTAATTCGTTTATAGGTGAATTAAAAATGCTTGCCGAAACAAAAGACTGGTATCAAAAAGTCGAATTATGGCTTTTGAACGATATAACGAACCGTAATAACTGGCGATACGAACGCCTTGACGAACACAAAAAGTTGTTTGCAGGCACGCCGATTTTAGTTGCTTACGTTGGAAACAATGTGGGCGACGGACACAATTTCGAGGAAGTTCGTAACGCCGACGGTAGCGTTACAGCCTCTTTTATGTCGGCAACGGCAGAAAGAGTTGTCGGTTACTTCAAAAACGAAAGCGATATACGAATTGAAGTAAAAGACGGACAAAAATGGATAGTTGGAACAGGGTATATCTGGAAATGGTACGCACAAGAACTTGTGGCAAAACTCAAAAGACAGGGAATTGAGGGAATGCCGGTAAGTATTGAAACGCTTGTTGACGAAATGTATATGGACGGAACAACGGAAGTGTTTACCAAATGGCAGGTACTTGGCTCAACAATATTAGGCTTAAACGTCGCTCCTGCGGTAGCAGATGCGAATATCCGCGCCTTGTCTGCAATTGGAAGTAAAGAAGTTCGAGAAATGACATTACGAGTTGCTTCGGCACAACAACAGCAGGCAGAAAAGGAAAACAAAAATCCGCAAAACAAAAATAATTCAAAAGGAGTAACAAACACAATGAAAGTAAAAGATTTGGAAAACAAATTTCCTAATTTTACAGTTCTTGCAGTAAACGGAAAGAACGTTGCTTTGCTTTCGGATAAAGGTGTGCCTTATATCTCTACCGCAGAAAAGAACGGTGAAGAAATAGCGGTAGGCTTAACAACCGAAATTGCAGTCAACGCTTGTTTTGGCGAAGGTGACGACAGCGTAAACGTTTCCATTGATTTAATAACGGAAAAACTCAATGCTGAAATTACCAAACTCAATGCTGAACTTGAAAAAGCAAACAGCGAAAAGTCTACTGCATTAAACGCGCTTGAAGCAATGCAAAAAGCCGAAAAGTCTCGTAGAGTAAACGCAGTCAAAGAAGCAATTAAAAAGCATCTTGAAGAAATCAAAAATAATACGGGTGCGAATATTGCCGATAACGAGTGCGACGACCTTATGACCGACGAAAAACTTACCGAGTATGCAGAATGCGAAGATAAGGACGGAGCATTTTGCGGCGAAGAAAAGGCGTGTAAAGACGTTGATGCTCGTTGTATGAGTAAAATCATTGAAGCGGGTAAAGAAAAACAAAACGCTCTCAAAAATCAGTTTGCTTGGAAAGATATAAAGAATAATTCCTCAAACGAAGAAGAAAGCGACATAGAAAAACTTGTAAACAAGTACGAATAAGAAATTAAAAAGGAGAAACAAAAATGGCTAAAATAGCGAATACTGCTTTTGAAGTATATGTTTCTAACAGCAAAAGAAACGATACTCAAAACATTACAGGTAAATTCGGTTCATTCAGCGGCGATACCTTTACGGGTGATGTATGCTCGGCAGGTTTTCTTTGCGTTTTGAACTCTCGCCTTCCCCTTGAAGGCTATGAAAATCCGTTTGCTCTCGTTAGCGGTGCGTTTGCAGCGGCTGACGGGCTTAAAAACGGCAACAGTTGGTATATGACCCAAGCGGCAAGCGGCGTTGTAACGGGGGCTACGGGCGACCATACGGGCATTTATGCCGCAAATACTTACGACGTAAACAGAGTTACCGACGGCGGCGATATTACCGTTAATCTTGCGGGCAAAACTCTTGGTTTGGCTATTCCGAAAGATGAAAGAGGCGATTTTACCGAACTTATTGTCGGCGAACAATACAACTTTGGAGCAGGTAATTTTTCGACTGCGCCTTCTGCAACTTTGAAATATGCAAAGATTGTCAACGGTCTTTGGGTGGCGGTCGCGGCTGCACCTACTGACGGCGGTATCTATGCGGTGGTAGAAGATACTACCAAGAGATTTACCGAAGGTTGCTACGACGCGGGTCAAAAAATCACCCTTCGCATTTTGAGAAGCGTTAAGGCTTCTGCTTAATAAATAAAGGAGATAAAAGAAAATGAACGTACAAAGATTAAACAGTATTTCAAATAGTCTCTTTGCATATAAAACAAATACCGCCGACGTTATTAAACTGAACGGCGCGAACGGAAAAGTCAGGAATCTCAACAGAGACGAAATTATTTCGGGTTGCCGCCTGGCTACTTTGGAATATTTCGGCAAACTTTCCGAAACCGACAAAGAGAACGTAGTTAAATTCAATTCTAAACTCGGCGAAAAATACAATTCTTTCCAAAAAGGAATTTGGGGAGATACAGTGCTTTACTGCGCCGCACTCGCAAATAAAACCGTAGGCATCGAACCCTATTCTTCTATGGAACAGATAAGTGCGGACCGTTCGCTTTATAAAAACGAAACGTTTTGGAAGGCTTTGGCGTATATTTCGCAAGAAGTTATTACGCCGCTTTTCCCCGAAGTTATACCGTCGGCAACCGAAAGGCTTATCGACTGGGGTGCAAATACCCGTCTCGGCGAATCGAGAATAGTCGAAATCGAAAGCAATGATTTCTTTGTTTTCGACGACGATTCTTGGGGTTCTGTTTCGAGCAAACCGTATCAGTACCTTTATAAAGCACAAATTGCTATCACGCCGAAACCCTATACCGCAAAAACCAAAATCAAATGGTATCAGGATATAGTCGGCGGCGAAGCAGGCAGATATTTTGCGGCGTTTATGCGTGGCGCATACAGCAAGATGTATGCAGTTATGATTTCCAAATTCAAAACCGCTCTTGGCAACGCTAAATATATGCCTGAAGGCTTTAAGTTCGATTCTTATAGTCAGGACAACTGGAATAAAGCAATTATGCTTTTAGAGGCAGTAAACGGCGTAAGAAGAGACCAAATTATGGCACTCGGCAACCTTTCCGCTTTAAGCAAAGTCCTTCCTACGGTTGGCACTCCTGCGGTAGCGGCAGGTATTCAAGGTATGATAGGTGAAGAGTGGGTAAGAAACGGTTTCCTTGCTAATGTCGCAGGGGTTGACCTTATCGAATCTTCGCTCGGTGTAGTACCCGGAACGCAGAATTACAATCCGAAATTTATCGGTTTAGACGATAAGATTTATCTTATGGCAAAAGTCGGTCGTGCGCCTATGGTTGGTGCAATGGCAGAAGGTTCGCCGATAACGATAGACTTTACTCCGAGAGAAACAGCCGATATGACGATAGATATATCCGAAACAATCGTATTCGATATTGCGGCGGCATTCTCGTCCAAAATGGTTGAAATTACGCTCTAAAAAATTGTTTGTTTGCTATGGGTATAAAACAATATACTCATAGCAAACAACATTCATTGTCAAAAATAAGAAGTCGGAGGAATTAAAAAATATGACAAGCGGAACAGTAAACAAAGCGAAAATAAGCGAAGTTAAAACAACTTCTAAAAAACAATATTCTTCGGAAGAAATTGCTAATGTCCTTAATACGCCCGAAGCGCAAGCGGCTATGCAAAAAATGATAGCGGAAATGCTTGCAAAACAACCGCAACCCGTTATGCAGGTTAATTACCAAAAAGAAGAGATGGTAACGCTTTTATATATGGGAGCGGTAGCAGAAGGCTCTATGGTAACGCTTTGGGAAGGGTTTGAGATACAAGGTCGTGGCGGTACACGAGATATACCCAAAAAAGAGTTTTTACAGCACTTATCACAGGGTGTTATAAAAAGGCTTAAAGACCGTCGTTTGATAGTCGTTGACGGATTAAGCGACGACGAAAGGGAGAGATACGGTGTTAAGTATACCGATAACGAACTTGCAAGCGTAGATATTTATTATAAACTTTTGTCTTATGACGAAGATAAAATTATAAGTATCTTCAAAAACGTTTGCGATAGCCACAAAACAATAATTGCGTCCTTGTTTAAGACGGCGTATATGGCTCACGATAACCGAATAAACCAGCCTCTTATTGAACGACTAAACAAAGCGTCAAAAACTATTGACCCAAAAGGTATGTTTTCAGACATATTGAAAGATATGGCTCGCGAATTAAGCGATACAAGCGATTCAAACGAAGAATAATCTAAAATTTAAAACGGAGTATATACCTATGGTCGAAGATAAAGAACTTGACCTTGAACTTGAAAAGAGGAACTTACAGTTCGAGCAAGAAAAACTCGAAACCAAGCAGAAAGAGAACGTACATCAACAGCAAGAAGATAAATGGGCAAACAGACAAAAAAGATGGCAATATCATTACGACGGTGTAAAACCCATAATGCAATTTGTCGGAATAGAAACTCCCATGAATTTGCTTCTGTTGTACTTCTTAACGCTTGTGCTTGTTTGGTTCTTTTTAATAAGCAAATTGTTAAAAGGAACGATAGGAGCATTGATTGCCGGCGCGAGCGATGCGGACAGACCTAAAGCCGTAAAAGGTTTTCTTTGGACCTTGTTGGCAATTTTTACGGTGATAATAATCGCTATGGCGGTATATCTATTCTTGCGTTGGCAGGAAATTATACCACAAATAAAAATCTAAAAAAGGAGAAAGAAACAATGACGATAGAACAACTTAAAGACAAGAAAAAGTTCTATGAAGGCAAGAAAGCGGAAATCGAAAACTTTGACTTTACCGATAAGATAAAAGCCGAAGTAGACGAATTTCGTGCCGCAAAAGAGCAAGAGATTGTTGTTTTTGAACAGGAAACTATTAAAAAGCATAAAGATTGTCAGACGGAAGACTTAAAGGCTTGCAATCATTATATTGAAGTAATCGATATGCTTATTTCCGACGAAGAAAAAACTCTTCAAGAAACAGTATCGGAAGAAACTCCTGCCGAAACAACAGAAGAAGTAGTCTAAAAGGAGAAACGCTTATGCAAGAAGTTTTGAAACAAATCAAATTAGATTACCTTGCCAAGTTAAAGGAAAAGAAAAACGAAATCGAACAACAAAAACAAGTAATGATTGAACAGCGTTTTGCTGAGAAGAAACAAGCGTTAGAAACGGAAACTCAAGCGTTAGACGAAGCGTTGGCTCTTTTCATTCAGCAAAGGCAAGAAAAACTTAACGAAGAAATAGCGGCGAAGAGAAAAGAAGTTGCCGATAAAAAAGCAAATATTGAAGTTAATGCAAGGGCTATGGCGGAAGCGGAAGTGGAAGCGGATCTTGCACACTCCTTACAGGCTTTTGATAAAGAGATTTCTTTGGTGGAAAAAGATTTGCTTTAATAAGGGGGGAATAAAATATGGAAGCATTGATTAAAGACGTATTAACGTTTCTTCTTCAATATTATGCTTTGTATTTAGTCATATTTATGAGTATAGCAACCGCCATTATTATGGTAATTCTTAATTACACAAAGAAGCCTTTTAAGAAACTTACGGCAAAAATAGAAAACGCAAGAGTAAGGAAATTTGTAAACAATTCGGTAATTATTTGTTGCTCGTTTCTTCTCTCGTTTTTGCTTTGGTTACTCTTAAGTTTAATCGCGCCGAACTACTTTGCGATTGATTATAAAATAATCTTTCTCAACGGGGCAATCCCTGTAGTCACATACGCTTTTGCAGAAGGGTGGATTACAGCCGATAAAGCAAAAGAAATTATAAAGGATACGACCGAAAAAGTAAACGACGGAGATTTAACAGTAGCGGAAGCGACGGATACTGTAAAGAAATTAAACAATTCTTTAGATGCCGAAAAAGAACTTAATAAATTATTAAAAAAATAAAAAAAGATTCACTACGGTAGGGCGTGAAAAATCGCCCTACGGTGAATTATCTTAATAAAAAGGAAAAGTTATTATGACACCTATTCTAAAAGTCATAACAGAATATTGCAGTCTTTATGTTGACGATATTAGATTAAACGACTTGGCTTCAACAGATATGCCGTTATACGCAAGGCGTATGTATCAGTATCTCAAAGCGGGGCTGCCTTTGTTTTCTATTCCCACCGAAATGCAGGAATATATGCTTGGAACAGAAAGTAATCCGAAGTTTACCGAACCAAAATTTGACAGTACGATTTATACGGTAACGGAAGATTATAATACTCAATTTGAAATAAATCTCGGACAAGACTATGTTGGTTACGAACTGTGTGCTTGCCGAGTTAGAACAATAGATAAAACGGGAGATGTTATTTTGACACCGATTCCCGTAGACTACAACAGTGAAACAGGCACTGTAACTATAAACGCCACAGCGGATTATCCGATATTAAACGGCACGATATTTGATTTTGATTTCTATACAGACGGATATTTTTCGGAGACGTTGACACCTTCAATAATGAATATTTTAGGTATGTGTTTTCAGGTCGTTTGGCAAGACCGCTTTAACACAGACTGGTTATCTATGGTAACAAAGATAGAAGATAAATCTTTTTATGAGCAAAACCGTGCAAACAAAATGAAAGCAGATACGGAAAGATTGTATCAATTACGGCAAAAGTTATACGGTGAAATGAGAAGGTACGAGCAAAATCTTTATCAGAAACAAACGGTAAGTTTTACGAAATCGCCGAAAATATAAAAACCATATTTAGAGAAAGGAGAAATTACGAATTATGGAAAACCGCTTTGAATTAACCGATGAAATGCTTTATCGAGCAACAACATATATGCCGATAGAAGATAAGGCAGAATTGGCAAAAATAATTGCAAGGCAATGCGTTGTAGATTTGCCTACGGCAGAACAAAACTTGCAGGGCGAAAAATTCCTTGCTTTACCATACGTAAAAGGCGAAGACAGAGAACTTAAAGCATTATGCTTAATGAATGTATTACTATCGCATTACCTTAATATTGAGGTAGCAACACCTTTTAATGAAGAACAATACAATTATTATGCATCCGGCTCAATGCTTAATCAAATAGAACGTTATAAATCTAATTTCGGTCTTAAAGATACCGCATTTGATTTACTTGCCGACTTCAAAGAGTTCCGTAAGTTTGTTGACGTAGAAATAAATAACCTTATTACGGTGAGTAACGACCCGCTTGCAAGATTAACGGCTTCAATACAAGTTTTTTCAACACCTGAGAACATTCAAAAGGCTGTGGAAGAACTTAAAAAAGTAAGCGATGGATATGTAAAAGACCTGAAAACAAAAAATGTAATAACAGAAATAAAGAAGTCTTCGGAAAACAATACATTAACGGAGAAAGCAAATAATGGTTGACAAAAATTCGCAATGGTATCCATATCAAAAAGTTCAAACAAACAATTTTAATTTTGAGCAGTTTGCTATGTTTCCGCGTCTTATTTGCGATTATTTAATAGATGCTCCGCAAGGCGATTATCAACCAAAGGACGACAACAGATATTCTCGTTGTAGGTTTTGGAAATATCTCTATCATGACGGAGAAAAACCTTTAAGTAAAAAACTTCCCACCATAAAAGAGAAGTTAAGCGTTTTGTTTAATCCGAATAAACCGACGACCGCACCCACAGACAAAGGATATAGGCTTATCCCCCAAACCTACATAATGCAAGCCCAGGACAAGGCTCAAACAAGGATATACGTGTATTTGGGAAGGTCTATTGCTCAGCAAGATGACAATACCTATGTTGTTTCGGTAGTATTTGATATTTTAACTCATTATACTTACGAACTTAACACCAAAGCCGACGAATATAGCCGTAGTGGGGCGATTGTAGCGGCTTTGATAGAAGCATTAAACGGTGTAAATATAACGGGTATAGGAACGTTTTCAATGTCTAAAAGGGTTCATCCCGACTGTGGTACAAAACCGATAAGAGACAATAACGAAAATGTCGGAGTAGAATTGATAATGGGGCTTGAAATGGCAACAACTACAAATCAAGAGTTTGACGACAACTTAAATATGAACTTCTTTAGTCCTGACGGAAAAATAAAAATGTGGTAGGTAGAGTGAAATGTCTTCATTAAAACAAATAAACTTTGACACAAAAAAGTGGCTTGACAGTATTAAAAATGATAAGGATATGTGCGGTAGTTACGAGTTTTGTTGCGAATGTAATAAAGCCGAAGCCAATCCGTGTGAAAGAGCAAACGAACGTTATATAAAAATGAATAAAAAGCGTCGTAATAAAGCAAAAGCAAAATTCAAAGTTGACGGTAAAGAAGTTAATTATAGAGCAACGATAGTCGAATAAAAGTGTTAAAAAGGTATAAAAATGAACGACAGCCAAAAGTATATTAAAAATTTAATATTCGGCAGTGACGGCTCGAATGTCGTTCGTAATACGCCGTCTCAATATAATACTCGCCAGAAGCAATATTTAGCCGAAAGAACAACAAGATATACCGCAGAACGAGCATATCTTGCGAGCGATTATGTGCAAGCAGATATACAAGGATTATTACCGTATTTTTACGATTATACAACGTTAAATATAAGGCTTGCGGATATTCTTTCTCCGAGCGCAAACACAACAAAACATATTGATGATTTCAAACAGATTATGATCCCCGACCGCTCTATAGATTATTTACCTATAGGGGCAAAAATTAACACGATGGGTAGTACGTGGATAGTTGTAAACCCTTCTAATATTTCTTCTGTTGTAGTCAATGCTGTGATAGCGAGGTGTAACGCAACCTATAATTCTTACGATTATTATGGAAATATCATTGTTGAACCTATTGTTGTAGAAAAATACACGATGTCAAATAACGACAACGATAATTCAATAAATCTTGTTTTAATGGACGGATATTTTAATATAACTTGTCAATTAAACGAAAATACGAAAAATCTTGGGATAAATAAACGGATTATTTTAGGCGATAAACCTTACCATATAACGGGTTTTACGGATTTCATACAAGAGTTTACGGGTGACAGAAAAAATATACATATAATGACTTTTACCGCTCGTATAGACGAACCTACCGAAAGCGACGATTTAACAATAGGAATTGCCGGTGGAAAAGAATATGTTGTAAGCGCGGAATTAAATGGTCAAACGGACCTTATAGCAGGACAATCTACAACGCTAACGGCTGATTTTCTCATAAATGGGAAGAAGGTTGATTCTACTGCCGAACACCCGTTGAGTTGGACATATTCATCAAGTGACCAAACAATTGCAAAGGTTTCAGATGACGGTAAAGTTATGACTTATAAGGAAGGAAACGCCGTTATTGTTGCTACATTAGTCCAAAATCCGCTTGTAACTGCAAAAATCGGTCTGACAATAACCGAAGTTGTCAACGAGCCGTATATCGCCTTTGACGGCTTTACACACGATTACATTACTCAATACAGTAGCGAAACGTTTAATGCAACATATTTTGAAAATAACCTTGCTACCGATTATCCGCTTAAATGGACTTTTAGCGGGGCAACAAAGCGTGATTATATTGCGACCGTAAGCGAAGACGGTCGGTCGGTAACAATAGAATGTTTAAGCGCGAGCGAAAAACCTCTTAAAATTACAGCAACGTATAATGGTGTAAAAGCAAGTATCAAAGTAAATCTCGTGGGGTATTGATGCTATGTCGTGGAATTGTCCTTATGCTGAAAGAAGTCATTATTTTGAAAACCGTTTAATGTGCAAAAAATGCAAGAAAGACGGTGTAAATTACGCAGAACCAAAAAATTTTGTATCAGCAATGTGTTTGTATCAAAAATTTTGTAACTGCAAAAATAAATATCTTAACACCGAAATGGCACAAAAATGTTACGAATTAAAAAACAATAACAATCAGCCATAAAGTGCTGTTTGATATAAATCGCAAAGGAATATGAAAAAATGACAGGAACTTTGCAAAATTTTACTAAAAATAGGAGAACGCTTATTCGCCGTGGAGAGCCTATTACCGAAAGCGAACTTACGTTTTATCCTATAACAATGGATTATTACGATGTGTTTATTCAATGTAAAAACTCGTTAATTTTGAGACAGGCATCGCTCCCTGTAAGATACTTGTCAATGGATTATTTGTCGGCTTTATTTACATTGGAAATAGACGAATTAAAATCAGGAAAAGAACCTTCGCAAGTATTTTTAAAAGTAATGACAATGTTACACCTTTCATTGCGGATTGGGTTAAACGTGGAAGAACTGTATAAAAATATTGAAGTTTCAATCGAAAAAGACAAAATTCGGCTAAAACACATTTTAATAAAACAAAACGAAAAAATCGTAAAGTTTACACCGCTCGATTTTTCAACGAGATTCCGTCAGATAATAGCGGAACAAAACGGTTTAGAATTACCCGACGAGGCAGAAAATATTGCTTTGGTTCAGGATAATGAAAAACTTAAAGAATTAACCAATAAAGGGAAGTCGTTAAACGTCAATTTAGATGATTTAATCGCTTCGGTTGCCTATCAATCCAAAGTATCTGAAAAAGAAATAATGACTTGGACTGTAAGAGAGTTTGAAAACCGCAAAAAAGCCATAGACCGAGATAAAAGGTTTATGCTTTGCGGACAAGCCGAAATGTCGGGAATGGTTTCGTTTAAGAACGGTAATCCTGCACCGTCTTGGCAATTTGACGTTCTTGATAATTCTTTAGGAACAATGGAAAGTTCTAAACTTCAAAAAACATTAAGCGGTGTAGCAGAACAAAAAAAATAAATTAAAGGAGCAAAAAATAAAATGGATGCTATAAGACTTGGCGACCCTAACATTTTTTTGAAAGGTATCGTAGAGCAAATCTATTATGACCCCACAACGGGCAACATCATAGGTTACGACAACGTGGCAACCGACGGCGCGATTGAAACAGATGTTAATCTTCAAGAGATTACAGGTGGTTTCGGAAACCCTGTTGTCGGCGTAATTCCCGATTCAACAAGAATGACAGGCACTTATACTTCGGCGGCGTTTTCATTACATACTCGTCAAATGATTACCGGCGGTAATTTGCATTACAATGCGGTATCTCCCGTATGTGAAACAATTACCGCGACAGGCACAACTTTAACAGTAAGCAAAACGCCTGCTAAACATTACGCACAGCCTTTGTCGGACGTAAAGGCGTGGTGTTACGTTAAACCCGTTGGCGCGGCGAACTATATGGGAACAAATTACGGCGTTGACATTACCACAAAACAGGTTAATTATACCGCTGTTGCAGGACAGAGTTATGAAGTATTTTACTTCACGGAAAATCAGTCGGCGCAGGTACTCGAATTGCCAGACATGTTTAATCCGTCTGTTGTTACAATTTCTCAAAAATACGGCGTATATGCTAAACAGAACAGTACCGTTTCTCACGGAACTTTACAAGGTTATTTATACGTAGTTGTACCCAGAGCGATACTCAACGGAAACGCAGGGGTAAGTGCTAACCAAACCGACGCGGCTACTACCGACGGCTCGTGGATGGCTTTATCTCCCGACCAGAATATGATGGTTTGCGATGACTGTGCTAACGCTTCTAAAACCTTTGCATATTACATTTACGTACCGTGTGGGGGAGAAACGGCGGCAGTTGCCGACCTTGCCGTTATAGGCGGGGGTGTGTCGGTAAAAGTAAACGAAACAGCACAAATTCCCGTTGTTTACGTTATGCCCGACGGGTCTACGCAAACCCCGACTTACACGAACTTAACTTATGCGATAGGTTCTACTGCGGCGACTGCAAGTACGCCTTCAAAAGACACAAAGGCACAGGTTGACGTAAACGGTCAAGTAAAAGGTTTAGCGGCAGGTACTACGGAAGTTAAGATTACACTTGTTAAAGGCGAGCAAACGCTTGAAACATACTGTAACGTAACGGTTACGGCGAATACCTAAACAAAAGAAAAACAGCGCTCTACGCTCTGAAATACGGGCGTAGAGAACAGTTGTTATATAAAGGTGGCAATTATGAGTGACTTAATAAATATCAATGTTAAAATTGAAGGTTTAGACGAAGAAATTAAAGACGAAATTGCCCAAATAAAAAAACAAATCCCAAAGGCTCTCGAACAAGTAGGGGGCGAAATGATAGAAAGTTTATCTCGTCATTTAGACGAAGATTTTTATAATAAATACAGCCCCGTTGCATATCGCAGAAGATATACAGAAGGGTTAAGAAATAAGAAAAATATGATTGCAACAGTTAAAGGAAGAACATTGCAATTTGAATATAAACCGAGCGGAAAACCCACAGGAACATTGGGGGATACACTAAATTGGAGTGAAGATTTAGAAAACTGGTTAAAACAGTTTCATAAAACAGCAACCACGCCGATATTTTCTTCTGCGCACGAAGGCGATGATTTGATTATCTGGGCGCAAAAAAGACACGAAATAGGGAAATATGAAATTCCCGCTCGTCCATTTTGGAATAACTTTGTAGAAGAACAGAAAAATAGTGGTATTATTGACGCTTTTGTTGTCGGTATGTTGCCTAATTACGAAGTTATAAAAGAAAACGGAGAAAACGACGTCGTGTTTGATAGCAGAGAAAGTCTGCTTGAAGCAAGCAACGAACAATTAAGAATAAAATAGAAAACAATGATTTAATTCGATAAAGATACAGGAGCAGTAGGGAATGGCGAAGATATTACTTAACGTAGAATTAGGACAAAAAAAAGTTCTTAACGACCTAAAAACACTTAAAAGCGGTATTGAAAATATCGCTTCAAGTTTAGGTAATGTTAAGGTAAATAAAGACCTTACTGCCCAATTAAACGCATTAACAAAGAATTATAAGGCTTTGTCAAACGCTGCCCAAACTGCACAAAAAGTAAACAACAAACAGGAAATATCAACACAAAAACTTGCAAAAGCAACGGCGCAAGCAACAACTGCTAAAATAAACGAAAAAAAAGCAAGTATACAACTCGAAGCAGCACAAATAAAATTAACAAAAGCGCAGCAACAAGGCGTAAAAACAGTTAAAGAGGCAACCCAAACAAACGAAAAACACAAACAGAGCATTTTGTCGATGGCTGCGGGATTTTTCCAATGGCAAATGGCGGCAATGTTTGTTATGAAGCCGTTAAATGCTATTCGTGATGCTTGGGCTTCTATTAACGAAACGCTTGTAAAAACGGAAGATGCTGTTGTGTCGTTGCAAAGGGTATTAAACGACGATAGTTTATCGAACGAAACAATATCCGGCAAGTTATATGACCTTGCGGCAAAATACGGACAAACTTTTGAAAATGCAAATTCGATTGCCCAAAACTTTGCCCGTACGGGTATGAATTGGAACGAAACAATTAAGGCAACGGAAGCGGCATTACTTGCATTAAATGTTGCTGAACTTGACGCAACACAAGCATCAGACGGATTGATTGCTATAATGCAGCAGTTTGGCTACGAAGCAAGCAATCTCACGGGTATAATTGACATACTTAATAAAACGGCAGATAACTATGCGGTAACAACCGATAAACTTTTAACTGCGTTGCAAAGGACAGGTTCGTCTGCAAAGAACGCAAACTTATCGTTACAAGAAACGGTAGGTATTGTTACGGCTTTGTCGGAAGCAACGGGTCGTAGCGGCGAAAATTTAGGTACTGCTGTAAACTCGTTAATTCAGTTTTCCACTAAATCGTCCGCACTTGACACCTTCTCTAAATTAAGCAACAATATGGCAACCCTTGTCGAAGATTATAGGCACGGAAAAGGTACTGTGCTTGATATTTGGCAAGGTCTGTCTGCTGAAATTCAAAACTCAAAAAGCAGTAATGAAAGTATTTTAAGCGGTCTTTTCGGCGACGATGATTGGCGTAATCTAAACGAAGAATTACAAAAAGCCTTGGGCGAAAATTTTGCCAAAGTTACCGAAATTTACGACACCGCAAGCACTTTCCGTAAAAACTATTTTATAGCGTTGCTCAATAATATGGACACGGTAGAAAAGGCTATCGGTACGGCAAGCGACGCGGCAGGTTATTCTCAAAAAGAAAACGAAAAGTATTTAAATACCTATACCGCAAAGGTAAATATTCTCAAAGCCAAATGGGAAGAAATAGCAAACGACGAACAAGGATTATTAGGAATAAAAAAGACGCTTGTAGAAGTTGCTAATCGGTTGTTAGATATTCTTAAAGGGATAGGTGGTATAAAGGGGGCATTGCAAACAGTCATAGCCGTTGCTTCTCCTTTTTTATTAAAGTGGACCTTGGTTTTCGGAGCAAAAGCACTTGCGTCGTTAGAAAAGAATATTTTGTCTTTATTTAATGCAATAAAAGCGGGTGCAATTTCTGCAAACGCCGCACTTGGTTTAATAGGTGTTGCATTAGGTGCTATTGTTACTGCTATAAATGCGGTTAAACGCGCTAACGAAGAAGCGGCGAAGAAAAGACAGGAAATAATCGAAAATTACGAGGCAAATAAAAAGACCGCTCAAAGCCTTCAAGAATTATATGATAAATATAAAACTCTTACCGATAAAGATAGCGATTATAACTCGGTCCAAAAAAAGATTGTAGAAATCTTAAAAGAAAAATATGACGTATTAAAGAATCTTAAAGAAGGAACTGACGAATATGCTCAAGCAATTAAGAATCTAACCGAGGAAGAACTTAACCGATATAACGTAGACCGTCAAAACGCTGCAAAAGCCGCAAAAGACCAGTTAAATGGTTATAGATTTGACAGGTCTTTTCTACCTGGCGAAGGAGAGTTGTTAAACTCTGTTGGGTTAGAAACAAAAAAAATTGGTGGCGGATCATTATTTGGTGGTTTATCAGATTTATATTTTCTAAAAGGTTCAAGTGGGAACAACCTTGAACAATATAAGGTATTTAATGAAGCGTTTGATACTCTATATGACGCGTATGAAAAAGCCTTAATCAAAGGCGATACCGATAGGGCAAATCAAATTAAAGATTCTTCTGTTTGGGCAAGATTGTCTTCGGCAATAAGCGAAGCAAAGGGATATGTTGATAAATATTTTGAAACAACAGTTGATGCATTGTTGTCGGAATATCGTATAGCAAACGGAAACATTACAAATGAAAGCGACTACAACAAAATGGTCTCTTCCATACTTAAACAGGTAGGGGCAGACAGTTACTATGATGATACTATTAAAAACCTTATAGGTTCGCTTGAATCTTATATCGGAAAGCAAGAAAGTGTTGTAGATAAAACCAAAACTTGGGAAGAACAATCAAAAGAGGTTTTAACTAACTATAAAGATTTACTTGACACAATAAGCAAACTGCGTGAAGAACAACAAAACCTTTTAGATATTGAAGAGAAGAAAAAGGCGTTAGAAGATGCAAGAAATAACCGAAACGTAAGAGTTTACAATGCGGCAACAGGCGAATGGGAACTTCAAGCCGACGAAAAGGCAATTGCCGATGCAGAAAAGGCTTACGAAGATGCCGTTTGGAAGAGTGTCGAAAGCAGTGTAAAAGACCAGACAATAAAGGTCGGAGAAATACTCGAGAAGATAGAAGATTTTCCCGAACTAACCAAAGCGGTGGCAGAGTGGTTAAAGGGAGAAGGATATAACGTACCCGACAACCTATTATATGGCACAAGTTCCACGGTTTTAAGTCCTACGAGCGGTATGACAAGCAACGTAAGTAATTCGTCGCAAGACAATAGGACTTATACGATAAACGGTGTGCCGATTACTCAAGAGCAAGCCCAAAAATATACCGTAGTTGAAGCCTTTGAAATGGCTGCCGATATGACAAACTAAAACAAAATACATATAGGAGAATACATATAAAATGGCAATTTATCAACCGAGCAATGTAATACCTTCGTCTTTTGCGGGGATAAACGAACAAACGGTAGACGCAAACAAAGAAATTCGTATATCGTGGCAAGTCAACGGTAATTCTCCTATGACGGGTTTCAAAATTAAAATATACAACAATAAGACAACTACTACCACACCCGTAAAAGATACAGGAATTTTACAACCGAGCAACCTTCCTTTTTACGGTGTAGATAATAAAGGTAATCCCCAACAGTATATCTATGAACCAAAAGATACGAATAACGTATCAGTAAAATGGTCTGCTTGGGGATTATTAAACAATAATGAGTACAAAATGGAAATTACTCAATATTGGGGTACTCCCACTGTAAATTCAGGAGTAGTGTCCTACTCCGATTCTCAAACGGTAACACAGTGGTCAGGCAGTGTGTTTTTGGCTCGTGAAACACCTACTGTATCAATAAATTTTAGTCCTGCACTCAATTCTTCGGGTGTTGGCGGTTATGCGAAGCAAACTTTTTTAGGAACGATTACTCCGTCATCTACTGTTATAAACTCTGTAAGGTGGCAATTAGGTCAAATAAAAAATGGCGAAAAAGTGGTTTTAGAAGACACAGGAGCAATCAATACAGGTGTTATACAATACGAATATACGGGATTAAAAACAGGGGAAACTTATTCTATAAATTGTATCGTTGTTACACAGGACAACGTAGAAGTTTCTTCCGATTGGCAAGATTTTCCCGTTTTGTATCAAGGGGCGACCAACACGGGTGAATTGACGGTAAAATGTTTAGCCGATGACAGTAATCTATTGTCTTGGCAAAAAGCGTTGGATATTCCGGGTGTTTTTTCGCCTTCGAGTGCTACGCCATCTATAAACAACGGTATTCTGAATTTAAGTGAGGGTCAATCTGTTTCTTGGGATAAGGTAGATAATGAAGCAATGTCGTTTTCTTCTCCGTGGAATGCGGTAGTAAAAGGAAAACCGTCAACCTACTATACGATAGAAGATATATCTTCCTCTAATACTTCTACTAAAACACAGGTTATACTGTCTCCCAACAAAAAGTTATTAGTTGTTATTAGTTTAGGTGGAACGGTAAGTATATATGATATATCCACCACCACTGTCATAACGCTTAAACAAACACTAACACAATCAGGAACAATCGGTAGTTTTTCTTTTGATGGAAACTACTTTGTGCTTAATAGTTTTAATAATCTGTATTTATATAGCGTTTCGTCAAGCGGCAGTTTTGCTTTAATAGACACGCTTTCCCAAGGTTCAACTGGGGATTGTATAACGTTTTCACCTACTGCATATATTTTCTTTTTAAGTGGGGATATTATATGTCGAATTGTAAATAACAAATTGCAGTCTGGCGGTAAATTATCTTCTCAAAACAATACTGTAGGTGTGGCAACTTTTTCAGCAGACGGGAATTATTTATATTGGGCTACAAATATTCGGGATAGTGGTAAAGGTTATAAACTAATTAAAGTCAATGTTGACGTTAATACATTGCCTTCTACTTGGCAGAAGACTACTATAACATATACTCATGGTCCAATATCGCAACTGCTAATATCGCCAGCAGATGAAACTTTGCTGATAGGAATAGAATATTTGAGTGAATTTAGCACTATTTTGGTGTATGACAAATATGGCGTTAATGAAGTTAATACTACTTTGAAGGAAGGTAATTATCATTCTTGTGCAATTAGTCCTGACGGAACAACACTTATTTGTCCGTCTGCAACGGGTAGTAATGGTGAAATAGGAATTTTTAGTATTACTGGAAACCCCGACGGCTTGATATATAATAAGTATAGTGTATCGTTAGTAGATACAATCAGTGCAGGAGCATTTTGCTGTGCTTTTTATGATAATAACAACGTAATATTTGGTGGTTCTTCTTATATAAGTAATACGTTTTTGCAGAACGGTCTTGTGCTGGTAAAAGGTGGAAATTATTTAGATTTTAGGCTAAACGGAACAAAATGTTTGCAAAATTTACCGACTTGGGCGTGGCTTAAATCAGAAAACAATATGCAAACCATCTTTTTTACAAGTGGCGGAGAAATTGTTATTGAAGGAGAAAAAATACCGTTTTCAGCACCCGCAACAATAAGTAGCATATCTATATATGGTGAAGGAACTTTCGATTACATATATATCACACAAGATGCTATAACTTATACACCTGATTTTACGCCCGTATGGGATAGTAAAACCTTATTCTTTGCGAATTTTACAACTGATTTACAAGGTGGAACATTGTCAACGAGCGGGGATATAAACAATGTTTTGTATCGAGTAGACGCTGACGGTAATCTGTCTTTTCTTGCAAGCGTTCCAACAGCAATTACCAAAATAAAAGACTACGGAATAAGAAGTGCAAATAAGTATAGTTACCAACTGTATTATCTTGACGAAAATTCTAAATATTCAACGCCTAAAAGTTCGGGGCAGACTTGCAGACAGTTTAGAGCATTTTCGCTTATCGAAGCATCGCAAAACGAAAACAATCCTAACGTATATGAAGTCATTAAAGTATGGCGGTTCGGAAACAATCTTTCTACGGGAAGTGTAAGCAATAATAACTCGCCGAACTGGTTGACAAACTTTACACCTTACCGTTTAAGGCAACCGTCGGCACGAAACGGACAAAGCGGAACGTTGCAGGCGTTATTGAGCAATTATAATCAAAGTAAAAACTTCTATGAAGATACAGTTGCTTTAATGAATGAGTTAAAACAAGCGTCTTTAAGCACAAATACTTTCTTCCTTAAAGATATGAAAGGCAATCTTTATATGGTAGGGATAAGCGGACCTATAACGCAAACGGTAAATATAAAGTCCAAAGTTCAGGAAGTTACAATTTCAGTTCCTTGGGAAGAAGTCGGCGATGCAAGCAATATTTCTTTGATTCAATATGTAACTGACGACAGCAAAGTTAAAGAAGATGAAGTTTTGAGCGTTGTTTTAAGCGTTAATCCGGCAACAGGTATGTTGAGTGCTACTTATCCGCAGAACTACTACGGAACAGAGTTTAGTTTATATGCTTTGACGCCTGTTGAAGTAGACGGTCAGATTTTATTCAAACTTGATAACGGTTCGGTAACGGCGACAAAAAATAATAAATAGGAGCATAGAGTAAATGGCAAGCAATGATATAAAATATCATCAATATCTATCGGCTTTAACGCGAGAGTTTAAGAAACTTGCAAAGATAGAGTTTTTACAACCCGATAATTCCGTTGCTTTTGCTCTTGACAATAACTATAAACGCGGTTACAGAACGAAATACGACACGAGAGCGTTTATTCAAAGCGGAACGCTCTCTGTGTCTTTGCAAAACGGAAAACGTCGTAGTGCAAGTATAACGCTTTCTAATTTAGACGGTGCATTTGAATACGCTATAAACAAGATATGGTTCGGTCAGCGTGTTAGGTTGTCTATGGGGTTAGTATTGCCTGACGGTACGGATTATTATATTACGCAAGGGGTATTTTATATAAGTAACCCTTCCGCCGTTTTTAAGCCTAACCAACGGTCTGTAACATACAATCTTGTAGACAAATGGGCGTATTTAGATGGTAGTTTATTCGGTACTCTTGATAAGTCTTATAAGGTAGAACGTACAAGCGATAAACCTGATAATACGATATGGAGTGCAATGCGGTCGTTGTTGTGGTCATCTAAAAGAGATTTTAAGAAGACCGAAGACATAACTTTGCAAGTTGATAACGTAACGCCCATATTTACAACTTATTATGATGGTAGAAAATACACCCTTAAAGACGGAACGCAAGTCAATATGACCGATATTCCTTATGAAATTATTGTTAGCGGAGATAATTCAACGCTTGCAAACGTAATGCTTGAATTAAACAGTATTCTTGTCGGCTGGATAGGCTATGACCAAACAGGGGCGTTAAGAGTGGAAGCATCGCAAGATGATTTAGAAGACAGCAAAAAACCTGTCTTATGGGGCTTTACACCTGAAAATTGTCAACTGTTAGGGATTACCGAAACTTATAAAAACGGTGAGATTTATAACGACGTAATTGTATCGGGGCAAAGTTTAGAGAGTAAATCGGTAATTTACGGCAGGGCAAGCAATTATGACGCTCGAAGCGATACAAATATCAATTTAATCGGACGTAGAACATATAGAGAAAGCCAACCGAATTATTGGAACGAAACGCAATGTAATGACCTTGCTAAATTCAGATTAAAAAGGAAAACTGTACTGCAAAAAAGCATTACAATAGAGAGTTCGCAACTATTCCATTTGGTTGAAAACAATATTGTAACGGTAAAAAGGACCGATAAGGTTGGTAGTCCGACAGAAAGACACTTAATACAGTCGTTTTCTTTGCCGATAGGAGAAACGGGGGCAATGACCCTTAACTGCGTAAGCGTTAATGATTTACCGAACTTGACTATAACGGCATAACATGATAAAATATAAATAAATTACAAATAATAGTTGGTGTGATTATGTCAGACATAATATCCGATAGTGCAAAAATTAGACAATCCATACGGAAGATTGTTAAACAGGTCCTTGAAGAAGAAACCAAACCTTGTTTTCGGCTTTATAAAGCACAACTAAAAGGCTTACCAAACGGAAAAACGTGCGAAGTTCAAATTGTTGGTGATGAAAACACAATAAATTTACCTTATTCGTCTTCAATATCAGGTATTGCCGTAAACGATATGGTTTGGGTGGCTACAATTTATAATAGTTTTTCAAACGCAATAGTGTGGCAGCCGATAGATTTTATCTCGACGACGGGCGGTGGTGGCGGAGATTTTGACCCGACAAAATATTATACAAAAACTGAAACAGATGGGTTGTTAAATGAGAAACAAGATGATTTAACCCAAACACAACTTAATGCCGTCAATTCAGGAATTACTGCAAATAAAGTGTCAACATACGACGGCTATGCAAACGCCATTAACAATAAGGTAGATAAGGTCACAGGCAAAGGTTTATCTTCAAACGATTTTACAACTGCCGAGAAAGACAAACTTGCTGGAATAGAAACGGGAGCAGAAGTTAACGAGATTGACACAATTACAGCAGGTGAGAATGTAACAGTATCAAAAAGCGGCAAAAATGTAACAATCTCGGCAACAGGCGGTGGCGGTAGCGGCACAACAGTTGTTGCAAATCCAACGGTAGATGTCAGCGATGCTTATTTGATTGGATTACAAGTCGGTGATACCAAATATAAGGTTTTTTCGGAAAAAGACACAAATGGCTTTGTTAAAAAAACCGAATTAGCATTATATTATCACGGCATAACTGCTACATTTCATCGTAACGACGGAACTGATGACCCCATATACGTACAGATTTGTTATTATAGCAAAACCAAAGAAATATATGATTTTGGTTCTCTTATGGATGATATTGTTAATTATCAACAAGGAAAAACATTTATTTGCAATTGCATTTGTACATATTCCAGTAGTGCAGGAGAAGTTACAACATTTATAAAAGAAATAGGTTATGATGAAGAAACAGCAAATTATTTCATAAGATTTTTAGCACAATCTGAAAAAGTTGATATCACTACTACTGCGGAAGTGTACGATTACAGAATAGATGTTATAGAATACTAATAAAAGGGAGAATAAGAGATGGCAACAACAACAAAAAATCTCGGCATAGTGTCGCCCGTGCCAGCCGACGAATGGAACGCTTCTACGACCTATCAAAAACTTAACATTGTATCGCATAACAACGGTTCTTATATTGCTAAGCAAGGTTCTACGGGGATTGAGCCTGGTGTAACAACAAACTGGCAAACGTTTTGGATGCTTTTAGTTTCCGCAACAGGCGGTGGCGGAAGCGGTGTAGACGTAGTACAAACGACGGGGCAAAGCACAACGGCTGTAATGTCGCAGAAAGCAGTTACGGACGAATTAAACAACAAAGTAGATAAAGTCACAGGGAAAGGTCTTTCCACAAACGATTTTACAACTGCTGAAAAAACAAAACTTGCTGGAATAGAAACGGGAGCAGAAGTCAATAAGATTGATACGATTACAGCAGGCTCAAACGTAACAGTATCAAAAAGTGATAAGACGGTAACTATCTCGGCAACAGGCGGTGGCGGTACGACAGTTGTTGCAAATCCAACTCTTACGGGCAGTGAAGACAGTTTAACCGCCTTGCAAGTTGGCGATACAAAGTACGGAATTAAAGCCTTAAAAGTTACAATATGGTAAAAAAGATATTTGCGGCATTATTTAGCATTTTGTTTTTAACAATAGGCTTAATAATATTGCCAAAACCCGAAAAGGAGAAGAATAATATGGCAGAAACTTGGGTGTTAAATGAAAGTTTAAGTTTGCTTGATTACAATGGTTCTTCCTGGACAATAAATTTCACTTCTAACAATACAAATTACAGTCAATTAAACATAAATGCGCCGGCAGGAACACAACAGGAATTGTATTACGGTCCTAAAACCGCCGGGGCTTATGTATACGATTTTCCTGGCGGTTGGATAGACGAAGCATATAAAACTATAGTCTTTGAAACAGCACCTACAGGCACATTATTAACTTGGTTACAAGCAAACGGCACGAAGCAAGAAACAGACACCTCAAAAAAACTTACAAAATTAAGATACAAAGTAAGCGACGTATGTCAGTTGTTCGATAAAGACAAGTATTTCGCTACGAGAACGGCGCACGGCGTGGTTTTTACAAATAACGGCGACGGCAGTTTTACCATAAACGGCACTTGCGATAGCGATGCGGACGCGGATACTCCATTGTTTTTACCACCTACGGGATATAGTATTACATTTGATTTATATTCCATAGAAGGTCATAAGTATTTGCTTATTCCGTTGCCGCAAGCGTTCAGTTATAGTACGTTACGTTTTATTTTCGGAAGCCAAGCGACACCTTACTACGAAACTTCCGACACTTATAAGATTTTTACGGCTACTAAAACTGGGACTTTTTCTTGTTATGCA
>ERZ1034928.187-NODE-187-length-39556-cov-29.758487_pt1 | contig 39556 bp, 47 predicted proteins | sample MGYA00520627_ERZ1034928 | MGnify/ENA primary metagenome ERZ1034928 (study PRJEB33766, sample SAMN09781755) | gut metagenome | biome: gut microbiome | host: Homo sapiens | place: Madagascar | study: EMG produced TPA metagenomics assembly of the PRJNA485056 data...
AGTAAAAAAATGGGGAACATGGTAGACATAATAATCTATCCAATGTTCCCCATAAATTTATATTAAGCAGTTGCTTGCATTACAATCTTGAACGTCTGGTCGCCTGTGTTCTTAACCTGTTTTGCTTCAGTAGTATATCCTGTTTTAGTAGCTGTGACAGTATATGTATCACCAATGCCGCTTAGTAGGAATTGCTTGGCATTGCCACTAACTGGGTCAACCTCTGTACCATCAACATCAGTTACAGTGATAAGCGCGTCTTTTGGCGTTACATCAACAGTAAGTAGGAATCCCTCTTGTAGTGTAACAGTGCCCTTAACTACCTTGAAAAAACGTCCATCAAGACCAACGCCGCAATTACCACGACCCATAATAGGCGCACCAATTTCTTCGCCTTCCGAACCATGTAGAGTGATATAACCAGCCCCACCAACTTTAGCCACGGTAAATAATGCGCCATCCCAGAGCTGGCCGCAAGTAGATACTGCTTTACTTCTATCAACAGTTGTTGCATTTGCATCACAAATCACACCGTCAATGATCTTGAGCGTATTTTTATCTAGCTTAATGCCACCACAAAAATTAGACATACATAATCATTCCTTTCATCTATATGTGCCCTCTCCAATAGAGGTAATATATACTGTCATAGCAGATGTGGCGCTATTTGTCAATGTTACGCCACTGCCGCTATTCATTCTTTCACATTTCCAATTATTTACATCAACTAGACCATTTATTGTTTCACCTGAAGGATAGACAGATACGAATACAAGACCGCCATGCATATCATCTGATACAGTAAGCAAATATGTGCCGTTTGATAGCGGCACATTGACACTAGAGTTCGCGCCTACCGTAACGCTTGATTTTCTAATAACATCGCTTATAGATGAATCTAAGTAGCCCTTATTTATAAGGTCAACATTCTGAGTTGGTGTACCCATCATTGCACCAATTCCATTGATTGTTAATGAGCCGCCAACCATTAAGTCGCCAGATATGTTACCACCTGTCTGAGCCACCTTTGTGTCTACATACTGCTTATTAGTCAAGTGATTATTCTCTGTAGGGGCAGTTTGGTCAATAAGATGTCCTTTGGCTGTATATCGAGCTATACACAGAGCCGTTCCACCATCTGATACTAGACATACATCCGGCTTAGAGCCGTTTTGCACATAGGCTTTAATTTGCCCTTGATTGGCTGTTTGCAGGGGTACTCTTGTAGCTACTTGGTCATCTACATATTTCTTATTAGCTATACAACCATCTGAAGCTGGCGCATCTGCTAGAATATCATTAGTCAAATAGCCAATAGTAACAGCATGATTATTAGCCGTTGGCGTACCTACCGCAACAGGCGCATATACATTTTGCTTATCTGGCTTTAAGAACGCAGCTTCTCCGGCAGTTGTGCTAGTTAGCCTAACGCCCTGTGTCCCATCCTTTTCAATAGTAGACCCAAGATATAGATTAGCCTGTCCATCAATATGAATTTTCTGCGCTTTTATAATAGAGCGCCCATTCATATCAATATTGCCATCCATTTTACCACCGGATGTAGTATATAGCGTCTTAGTTCTTAATGACCATGCGCCATCTGCATACTCTATATAGCTAGATGTTGTACCAGATACATTGCTGAATACACAAGCTGTAGCAGAACTATAAGTCAGCGCATATATATCACTACTAAACTCACCTATAACAATTTTACCATCTATATATGTTGCATCTATTGTGGCTATATCTGTATCAGATACAATACCAGCCGTGCTATGTCTGCTGAATGTTACTTTTAATATACGAGCGTCAACATATTTTTTACTAGCCGCTTCATCTTCATAAGTAGGCTCATCCATTACCCTGAGTATACCTTGCATCTTGTCGCCAGATTTTTTAATATACTCACCTGTATATACAACGTCCGTCCATGAATCATCATCGCCTTGGTGTAAGTACTCAATATGCCGCGTTACCAAATTACCATCATTATCATTCAGCTCTGTATAGCCAAATGTTAATGTGGCATTGCCGTTATCAGCCATAGATGCGCTCATTAGCGGCATCTCGCTACCGTTTAGACGAACGACTAAATTTTCTTCGCCATCAAATGCCGCCTTTATTTGCATCCATGTTTTATCAGCAGTATATGATTGTCCTGCATTTTGTTCAGTTAGATTTATTACAAAATTCTTAGATGCTATTGGTTGCCACTTGGTCACAGAGCCGTCATTGCTTAAGAAATGCCCCATTGTCTCAGATGTGATAGGCGGCAACCCAGTATCAATGGCGGTAGTATCGTCTGGTTGTACTACCCATTCGTTGCTTGCTTCATTATAGATATAATATTTAGCTGTATCGATTTCATAATATTTATCACCATTGCTTGCTGATATTGTCGATTTGTCATCTTTCTCTAATCCACAATATTGAGCATATCTATACTTGTCGTAATAAGCTGGTCTAGTTAATGTAATCATTAGCGCTGTTCCTTTCCTTCAATCCACCTATTGTTTTCCTCGTCATAACGATACACACGTCCAGTATCTAACTCGATGTAGCTTGCGCCATTTTCTACATTGGTTGGTTTGGTATCTATTGAGCGCCCTGTAAATTCTGGCGCTCTAGGATTATCATATCCTGCTGGGCGATATAGGGTTATCATATGTCATCCTTTCTTTGATTGGTTAAAATTTATCCTCTATGACACAATGAATCATAGAGGATATTGTTTTACTTATACCTGCTCTTATTTTGCCAGATTATCCATGATGGACATAGCATCAAGATAACTGACCTCTCCGTCGCCGTTGACATCTGCCAGTTTCAGCGCATCCTCGTCCAGCGGCGCAGTACCTGCCAGATGATCCATGATGGCCGTAGCATCATTCTTGTCCACTTGTCCATCCCCATTCACGTCCCCAACTGCGAGGGGTCGCTCCACATCCAATGCGCTGACCAACTCAGCGGGAATCTCCAGCTTTAGCTTAATACCATTTTTCAGTTCAATATTTAATTTGTACATAATAATCTCCTTTCAAAAATCATGTTGTCTTTACATTATATCGTTCAAACATTGCACGAATAATATTATTTTTTAGCAATTTCTTTCTCTGTCCTTGATTTAATTCATTATATACCGCTTGCAACGCATTTTTTACCTCTAGGTTATACGCGATAACGCGCTCTCTCAGCTCGCTCATGCCGTCACCCCGCTTAACAGCGCCTCCATTGCTTCGCGCAACTCAGTGTTGTCTTTTTCCAGCGCGGCGATGCGTTCTTCAGGCGAGGGTTCAGGCACGGGTATTTCGGTCGCCAGCTTTTTTATCTCCGCGATTTCCTCGGGGGTCATGTCGCGGTAGATGCCGTTGTCTAAAATTCGTTTCGTCATGATTTCACGCCCCATATCTGGATTTTTGTTCCGGCTATCAGTATTTCGGGAGTAGAACATCCGAACTGTGTTATACCGTCGGGTGCAATATTCTCTAATACAGCAGTTCTTACGCCCCCGTTAATCCCTTGAACAGATGTTCTCGAAACTACATCTAAGCTCGCTTCTACATATGGTGGATATTCGCTATCAATTTTGTAGTAAACACCTTGATGTATCTGTATATTCGAGTTAAGTGTCAAGTATACGATGTTGTTTACAGTAATCTTTTTCCATCCACTAACCGCCGCAGAAAGCGCAGGATTGATCAATGCCTTGATTCGCTTGCAGTTGTCAAATGTATAAGTCACCGTATCAACCGCTTCCTCAAGCGTTACATCGACAAGTTTTTCCCACGTTTCGCTACCTCCATTCGCATTATCCACAGTTACAGCTTGCCACATGCCGTCAACTACCCGCAAGAATTTTCCATTGTCATCCTCGGTTACAACGCCCAGAGAGGTTACACTTCCGTCCTGTTCGCCATATAGAAGTCCATTGAACTGCGTAATGAAGGGGGCACCCATCATATCAAAAGTAATCAGTCTTCCTGCGTTATCTGGCGAGCCTGTAAATGTTATCAGCAAGGCTTCGTCATCCATTATTACTGTTTGCACACCCAGTGTAGTGCTCGTCGAAACCATAAAACTTTGGATGGCCGACGCAGCTGAGCCCCTTGTTACAACAGAAAAACGTGCAGTAGTATCGTTGGCATAGATACACCGCATGCGATTTTCTGACAACCAGTTCGGGATATCAGCCATTACAATTTTTCCGGCACTGAACGCTTCATAAATTTCAGCGTTTGTTCTGTCGCAGATAAGCTTGGACTCACCACTGTCGTGTTCGGCCGTAATAGTTACCAACAAAATTCCAGGTGCAGAAGAGGGCACCCATGTTGTCGGCTTTCCTTGTGTATCAACAGACGCCACTACTGGCACTTGCTCCACGGACGCACCGGTTAGTCCGAGGGAGAGGTCGGAGGTCGATTTGTCCTCCATGACATACTTGTAACCGTCACCGACCTGTTTTGAAACCGGAATTTTACCTACATTCTCAGCAGACGGCGTAGGAACATCCACAACACCGATATTATCTCTCGCCTGTTGCTTCTGAGCGTCTGTTAACGTCTGTACCGTTGTCTTGACGGCATTTGTCACAACATCACCTGTTGCGCCATCTACTGATTTAACAGGTACATCGTTAGCTGTAATATATCCACTGTCATTATTGAGCTGACTCGTCTTAGTAGGAATATCAGCCGTCTTAGCGTAGCCATCTAGGGCTGATTCATTGATAAATTTACTATCATTTTCTAACTGACTTACTTTGGTTGGTAAGTCTGCCTTTGTTGCATAACTATCCAATGCTTCATTAGTAATGTATCCTGAATCATTAAATAGGTCGCTAGTATTAGTTGGCACGGCAATGTTTACCGTTTTATCAATAATCGGTTGCTCAACATTATTTACTTCAATCTTATCAATCTTGCTTTCAGTACCAGTTTGGACTTCTGCCCAATATGCCTTTTTGCCATCGTTGCTTAGATATTTCCCAGATGTATCTAGATTTACCTCTGGTAATGTTCCATCTGGTAGTGGAATAGCACTCTCTTTATATTGATGCGTTGTAACATCCCAAATTAGCCAATATCCATTCTCACTGGGTTTAGGAGGATTGTTGTTTATCTCTGTAATATTGTCTTCAATTTGATAAAATTCGCTAGGAACAGGATCATAAGTAGACGCTGGTTCTATGCTATATTTTACCCAAGCATCAAACGTATCACTGTGAGCCACCTTATCACCACTTATACCCCTAAGTTGCATGATATATTTTCCAGTAAATGGAAGCATATCTTTGGTTAAAACAGCCGTACATGTGTTGCCATTTCTAGTTAAATTGATAATATTATACAACTGCTCACCACTACAACATTTTTCAGGATATTTTACATCTAGCTTGTATGTCCACGATTCGTCGGTGTCTACAGTGATATTGATAACATCTACGCCGTTATTTTTCTCAAATGCAAGAAATTTATTATCCTGCGTTATTTTAGTACCAGTTAATGTTATATTCACCTCTACCAACTCCTTTCATTTATTTAAATTATGCGTTCGTAGCAGTCCACGTTCCGTTTACAACCTTGAGTATTTTACCATTATCTTCACTGCTGACGAGTGGCAACATTTGATAAGTTTTATTCGTTGCGTAAGTTGGAGTTGTTCCTTGTGTGATTGTAAATGTATATATAGTATCTTCGTCGATTGAATAAAAGGTTACGCTAGAAGCGTCGATGTCATAATTAAAATGCGCAATAGGCATGATACGTTCAAACCTACCATTGTTATCAATCATTAGCCCATATACTATTTTAGAAGCTTCAATTGCCTGTAGAATATCATCATACGATGTTTCTGAAAAATATTGACCCTGCCCACCATACTGTATCGGAACAATAAGTTGTTCTACGCCTCCGCTACCACTTCCGGGCAACGTATATAATGCACCATTTGCATCAACGCCTACATACTGCGTCATAGCAGACGTTTTTGCAACTGGCTTAACACCACCCAATGTCGTTGCAGATGCAACTGGCAATGTATATTCTCCGGGTATATTTGGTTTATCAGTTAAGTCATTATACGAACCACTAAAGTTACTAGTACCAGCACCAATATTTGACCGAGCTTGCGTCTTTTGACTAGTTGTCAAAGACTGGCTCGTATATCTCACAGCATTGGTGATAACTGCTCCGGTCTGCCCATCAACAGATGTAACAGCGCCGCCCCCTTGCACAGCGGCTTGAACAAACGCAGTAGTAGCAATCTGTGTCGTATTCGTTCCTTTGGTTGCGGTTGGAGCTGTTGGCGTTCCGGTAAAAGATGGGCTTGAAGTATTTGCCTTATTAGTTAATTCATTTCTCGCTGTGGTATCTTCTACGTCGTATGTAGTACCAGATACGGTTATCTGATTAATATTAGCCATCTATATCATCATTCCCTTCATTCTTTTTAGCAAAGACACGCTTAAATGCTAGTAATAGCAACTCGCCGCCAAATGCCGCTCCTGCAAAAACAAGCACATCACTGAGGTCATAGCCACTTGTCTCGCCCCATTTAATAACAGCATATGTTTTGAGGGCAACCGCCCATACTGCAATTAAGGTAATTGCCTTAATGCAGTATAGGACGATTGTCTTGCTCATCTGCCCCTTAGTCCATCTTCGCTTAAAACTAAGCCTAGTCATGGTTTATCATCCCTTAGTTGTGCCATACAACTGGTCATGTAGATGTAGCACACTTGCTTCAATTAGATTCTCAATCGTGTCAGCATCTAGTTTGATGCCCTTTTCATATAGATATTTTAGTACATATTCCTTTTTCTCTTGAGCTTGGTCACTATGATATAGTTGCTCTGCCGCAGATACACCAATATCTACAATATTCTGCCACTTCTTTAGCTGTGCCTCACTATATTTGCTCTTAATATATGGGACTAGAAATGCTGATACAAGCGCCGTAATAAGCGTGATTACCGCTTTGATAATATCTGTATAATCCATGATTATCTCCTTTACTTCTTATGATTAAGAATTGCAATATTGCCCTTATTGCTTACTTCTAATTCGAGCGCCTTTGCAATGTCCCGAATTTTAATATAGTTCGTGCCATCCTTTAAGATGCGTTCCACTTCAACATCTTTGCCATCCACAATCATTTTTGCCTTAGTTACCACTTCATCAACCCCCTCTAGCAATTCCTTAAATTCTGCCCATTTCTTTTCATCAATAAGCGGCTCTGGGCATCGCTTCATCGAAATGTCATAGTGCCGAATAGCCATCTTTGCATTTGGTAGCTTTTTAATAAGCATCTGATAGAGCCGCGCCGCATTTTGCATAGTCGCCTCTGGAATATAATATTGGCCGCTTGCATCTGTATGGCTCACCATCTCAATAGATACTGTATTGTAGTTGTTATATACCTTGCCATATTTGCCACTCTGTCCATCGCCCACTGACCATGCTACTGTATCTAGCGGTACACATTCATAAGCAATATTTTTTTCATCAACAACATAATGTGCTGATGCCGCTCTGCCATCTGAGCCACAAGCAAAATAACGCGCATTGCCAAGAGCTGATGCAGTCGAGCCAATATTGGCCGTATAATGGAACACAATAGCCTTAATTGCTGATAGTGGCCGCTTGCCACCTATTCTTGTTGCTCTAATTGATGTATTAATTGTTAATTTAGCCATGATTTTATTAACCTTTCTCAAGTTACTCCATTTCCACTAATCCACGTATAATTGTTAACGATTGAAGCTGTAGTTGAACCCGGTGTAAATGTTCCAGATATAATTGCATTAGATGATTTAATTGGAATATTGTTTAAAGAAAGCGTACCATCAGAAGCCTTAGAAACTGTAATTGAACTAGAATAATACATAGTTGAACTATTACTTGAATCGTTAATTACACTAAGGCTAACAAGATTAAGAGCTGGCCAATAATCAAATACAACTCGAACATTATTGCCAGCATACATTGTAGCATAACTTATAATGTTAATTGAGTTTTGCACATTAAACCATGATTCGTTATAGTAAGAAAAAATCAATCTAGCATATGTCGAACCCAAGTATAACATGTTTACATTCGGTCCACTGCCTCTACTAGCCATAGTCCCGGTAACTCCAAAAATATTAACACCGCTCTTAATATTACCAGCAACCAATGTATTTGGCTTCTGCACTGTTGCCTGAGCTAATCCTAGATAATTAGCATCTGGTGTAATCGTATAAGGTAGTGTTGACGGAGTGAGAGTTTTTGATTGTAGACTTGCACCATTAACAGTAACTGAGCTAAAGCCAATGTTTGGGTCACTAGGAAAAATAGTAGAAGTATATTTTGATGGATTAACAGTGCGCGCTTCTAATGGTGTAGCTTCTACAGTCACTTGACTTAATCCGTCATATTCGTCTCTGGTCGGTTTAATAATTTGCTGAGAAGTGCTAGGGGTCACAGTGCGTTGCTCAAGAACTGGTGCGCCTCCACCACCCCCAAGATTATAAATACTCATACTGATTCCTTTCTACGTTATAATAGCATAATGTTTACAGTAACATTGCTAGTTGGGATTTTATTGCACTTAAATGTGAGCGTGCCATTGCCCTGTGCCGAGCAATAAATGCCAGCATTAACATAAGCGTCGTGTGAGCTAGGAGCATATGTCACGATAACATCATCTGTTGTAGTTACAACAGCTACATTAATTGTCTGGCTCTTAGTAGACGATGACCAACCTGATACTGGTAATGTGACCGTTGCTGTGTATGCTGATTTCGGCAATAATGTATCATATTGTGTACCCGTATAATGGGTCATTGTATATCTATAAATATCTGCCATAGATATTGTATTCCTCCTATCTTATGACAATTTCTTTGTTATCTTACAATAACATTCACCAGCTTTCATATCTGCTGGCGGGTTTTCTTGTACTGCCATGGTATTTTTGCTCCATGTCGAATTTTTGCCCTGATTCTGTAAACGCGTCAATTCAGTTGTAATAGTGTTAAATAGGCTGGCATTAATACGCTTATTATCAAGCTGGGTTTGAGCTAATATCGCTTTGGCCGCATCATACTCGCCTTTAGCCATATAATCTTGATATTGTTTCCATAGAGCTGAATCAGTAGTATGAATATCCTGATATTTCATCATGTGGTCGTACCCAACTTTCTGTCTAGTTTGAACCAGAAATCGCCCTCAGCTTGACCGGCTGGTTGCGTCGCAGATACAATATAGCCATTACTGAATTTATCCGCATAGAATTGCTGAAGCGCCACGCTAGTATCTGTGATTGTATTGAGTAAATCAGCTCGAATTATCTTTTTGTCCGCATTGCTAATTTGTCCCAAAATGGACGTAGCTGTGGCAATATTACCTGATTCCATTGCTTCTTGATATTGCTGAACAAGCGACGCATCAGCCGCGCTTATATCTTGCATTGTTGGGAACGATTGAATTGAACCCGGAAATGAGGTTGACATAATATCCCCTCCTTATTAAATATCTGGATATAGAGGATAATAGGTTATAGCATTGATGCTCTGTGTCCCCTCTATACCATAATCTGTTGAAATTGATTTAATTATATATTGTGCCGCATTTTCTTGGCTTTTACCCATTATAGCATGAGAAATCAATATATTGACATCTAGCCATGGGTTTGGTATACTAGTCAATGTAATGCTATCTTGTAGGCGCGTACTTTTCCATAGCTCATATTTGGCTCGTTCTAATGCCAGCTTATCAGATGTGATGTTTTCGTATTCTCCACCATATAGCACATGACGGATACGCCCAATCGAGCCATTAACATAGAATGGGCTATCTGGGTTATCATCATATGCTACAGCAGTTGCTTGTTGATGCCCTAATAATTGCCAAACACCTTGCCCACTTTCTAGCAATGTGTATTTAAGCATCCACTCTATATCTTTTTCTAGCGTTGTTATAGGATTATTGTAAATGTCTACTAATTGATGATTACCCAAAAATGATATATATATATGCCCACCACTAGTATTTATTGTAAGTCTCTTATTTGATACATTACCATCTTGTACATTCAGCTTTTTATTTGATACTGTAGCACCAGATATAAATGTTAATTCTCCATCAATTACATAGGCACTACTTGGATTGCTTATTGTAGTTGGAAGTGTCATACCTACAATAATACCATCACTTAACGAACTTAATCCTGCAAATTTCGGCGTAATGATCGATTCTGACACAGTAGTATCAGACGATGAACTATAATAATCAGAATCTAATGTGCGCCCATATACCTCTATATAATTCTTGACGCTCTCAAAATCATTGTTGATAGATTCATCAATAAGCAGATTAGGCCAAATTGTATCGTCAATAATCACGGGGTCGCCGCTACCAGTTGGAATAGGCTGATAGATAAATACCCCATCAACATCAAAGAATGTCTCATAGCGCGGCAATATATCTCTAAGCTGTGTTACAATATTCCATACTGTGCCGCCCTGTGCTATCTCTATATCATTGGGCACAGCTATAATGTTGCCATCTACATCCTTGCATTCACTGATTGTATATTTGGTAAATCCGGCCAATTCAATAGCGGCAATCATTGCTTCTCGTACAGATGAGCCAGCTGGGATTTTAGTAGGGATGCCCTCTAGCTCACCATTTCTTAGTCCGGTTAGCTTAGATGCCAAATCAAGCCCAGCCAATGATAGCTCATGGGTTGTCGCATTATATCTCCAACTTGGCGCATTGATTAAATATATGCCCTGATTGTACCATTGGATTTTACCAGTGTATATATTTTCATATCCTACCCATGGGCGACAAAATTTATCTAGCCATATACGGTTACCGGCCTTAACATCAAATGACGCATCAGTGACAACAAACGTCAAATTGCAGCTACGGCGCAAATCCGACTCTGAATCAATATTGACGCTCATTGCTGTTAGGTTGCCGCTGATTTCATCCACTACATTGTATTGGAAATTTAATATCTCTAGCTTGATATATTTTGTAATAATCTGTTGAGAAAGGATGTTATAATCATCCTGCCCTACGTTAATAGGCATGATTTATCTCTCCCTTCTGTTATTAGCTCTTACCGACAATCGCGCCAGCCGCATATAGATCATCAATATTATTAGCGTCGCCAACTTGTGTCCATTCAGCCGTTGCGCTCATCACTCCCATGCCATATCCTCTTGAATAAGATACAGATGGATTGCCAGTTATCATGACTAACCATTCGTTGGAGTTGAAGTCCTTAATTATCTTTGGCTTTCTATTGGTCAGCATCTTAAATAGCGCTTCTCGTTCTTCCACATTCTTAATGCGGTCAATTTTGCGCGTGTCATCATACGTCTCAGGTAATACCATGCCGCTTACTGAGCCACGCTGATAGCCAATCAAGCCATTGCTGACAACGACTGGATATTTGCGGCCATACGGCTCATATGTGCCGACTTGTTGCACCATCTCTGTATCGCCATAGCTGATGCCATAGTAGAATTTATAGATAGTATCAATATCACAAACGAATACACCCTTGAATTTAGAGTATACGTCCTTAATCGTATAGCCGCCCTCTTGGTTACCAGCTACAGGCACATACGCATATTCATAGGTCGTGTTGTTCAGGTTGAGATTATCAGTGAACGCAAATGACAAATCCTCATCTTTGGTGATTGGCACTTCCTTAATTGTCGCCCATTGATATGTGCCCTTGACGCGCCGCTTAATCCGAACTAGGGTTGTTTCTTTAGATATATCCCCAATGTTGCCACCTGAGATATTATCAGCAAAGTCACAGTCTAGAATAGTGCTGAAATCCCATGTGGTTGGTGGTATCTCTGAATATTCGCCATCTGTCTTAGACGTGATATTGATATGGTCGAATATGCCACCCTCAATTTGCACAATGCTCAATTTGGCCGCATTTGTTGGCATTGGGTCGATTGCATTTTTATCAGCACAGAAATTATAGCCTAATAACCCAATCATACTATCACACCCCTATTCTTTATTGTAATGTCATATAGATTATCTACACATCTTAGCGTCATAAATATCTCATCGACATCATCTGGCTTTGCAATAAGATTGCTAATAATCTGATATTTGAATGGATGAGATGCAGAACTTACATATAGCTCAAACCATGCGTTTGTGTCGTTTTCCATATATACAGCATTGACACTATCTCCATTATTATTTAGCATGATTAGTGTATCTGCGCCGGGGGTCAAATTTTCGCCCCATAATCCCAATGTATAGTTGCTAGTAAGCTCAAAGCCGTCATCCCATCTGACATAATTGCCGTCGCCCCTCATATCAATTTTCTTATTATCAATATATTTGGGGTTCTCAGGATTTGATGTACCGCTAATACCAATAACGTGCGACTCAATCTGGATATATCCACCAGTACAATTATTAGTTAGTTGTAGATTAGAGTAGACGGTTGGCGCATCATACGCAACGCTAAATGATCTCCGAACAGTAGTGACCTGTGTCCCCTCGGATGTTACACCTACACATTCAATATTGTATAGTGCCCCATCTTCCAGTCCAGAGAATATATAATCTATATTAAGCGGCACAGTGGTTGAATTGGTATATTTAACGCCACTTGTACCTACTAATGTGCCAGTTGGCGTATATAGATTAAATGTATATTGTGCTAATGGCTCATTTTGCGCCTGATTGTATGTAACCTGAAAATCATAACTAGAGTTGACAATAACGCCCGTATTGGGTATATTGGTAAATACCATAGTTGGCGTAGTATAGCACCAGAACTGAATTGGCGCTGATTCCTCAGATTCTTGCCCAGCCGCATTTCTTGTCTTAATCGTTGCTTGGTAATATGTGCCATTTGTCAGTTTATTTGCTGGTAGCGTATTTTCTAGTTTATATGTCTCAGCCGTATTTGTGGCTACAACAGCTAGTGTTGCATTGTTCTTAATCGTCAATGTAGAGCCAGTGACCGTATCACCCCCAATGACGTTAAACCTAAATGTCTGCTCCTGTGACGCATCAAATGCCGCTATTGTATATAAACTTGGTCTTGTTAATGCCATGGGTTGTGCTCACCTCCTTGTAGTTATAAAATAAGAGCAAATGCCACATTCATATTTCCTTGAGGAATGAACACTGGATATACATTATTTTTTTCTGGGGTCGAGCCATAATAGCCCACCTCTAATTCACGCCCATTCATATCTATAGTGCATCGTTTACCATTGACGGCTGTGACACGACATTGATAAATCTGCGTATTCTGCTCCATTGCTTTTTTGACAACAATACCTATACTATCAACAATATCTTGTTCTACGCTCATATCCACATCATCCTCCTTTCTATTTTATATTGAGTAAATAGGGGAGAAGCCATCCTCTGTTCCGCTCTCCCCTATTATACCCATTAAATTTATCTTGCAAATGCGTATTGATACGCTAGATTCTTTAGATTTTCAACAAATAGCCGTGCGTCACTACCAGACCTGATGTTCGGGAAGGACAAGTTAGCATTGTTGAATACCAAATTGCCAAGATTGTGCATTACACCACCTAGCACCTTATCTGGGTCTAGTTTGCCCCAAGACCATAGATTTTGAGTAATCGCCGCTGGCAAGATGCCATCACCAGATTTGGTTACTCTTAATTCTGGGCCTTGTTCGCCAACTAGAGAAATACCATTATGAGCGCTAGTTGTGCCACGCGCATATTGGAATTGATAGCCTTGACTAGATAGCCAATTTTTAGCAGAGCCAACATCAGTAAATTTAGTACCAGTAATCTTGTTGCTTTGCCATGCGCCGGGATAGCCGCCTATAATCTGGAAGATGCCGCCGCCTGTGACAATATAATCTCCCACTTTTGCATCGCTTGGCGCTTGACCATTTACAGATTTTAGGACTCGCGGCAAATCAGTATATTGTTTGCTATTTGTGTCGCTAATATTCTGCTGAATATTTTTAAGCTGCTCCTGATATTGGTTATATCTGGTTTGCGCTTGCTCCATCAAGGCATTGATGCGGTCATATTGCTCTTGCATACGAGTCGCCACTTCTTCTTGACGAGCCGATGCGATTTCTTGTAGACGCGCCTGTTCCTCTTGAAGTGCTGTAAGCTGACTCTGGACTTGCTTTTGCTCGGTCACAATGTTAGCATAATCTTTAGCAAATCTACTAACATTATTAAGCCGTTGCGTCCATGTCTGATTCTCTAGGTTAAGCCCATATTTCTGAGCGGCTAATAGCGCATTTTGCTGATAATTATAATCGCTTACAAGATTTGCCCAGCCATCCTTATATTTCTTCCACCGTTCAATCTCAGCGTCAAGAGCGGCTTGCTCATCTTTGGAATACTGCAATTCATTCTTGCGGTTCTCCTCAATTAGCTCCTTCTCTTTCTCAATCTGTTGTTCACGGTCAAATTTATCAAGGTCGGCTTGCGCCTTGCTTACAGCTTCAATATCTTGCTCATAAGTAAAGCGCCCGTTCTTAAAGACAAGCGTCTTTTTGGCTCTAGCATCAGCCAGCGCCTTGAGCAGCTTTTCTCTTTCGATTTCCTTATCAAGCTCTTTATTAGTTGTTTCAAGAGCCTCAATCTGCTTATCATATTTTTCATTGATAGCATCAATAGTTTCTTGAATAGCGTCCTTTTCAGATTGTAAGTTCTCTATCTGCTTATCAGCATATTCTTGGTTATAATCAATTAGCCTATCTAGGTCGTCAGCTCTAACATCAAGTGCATCTTGCTGGGATTCTAGCGCATCTTTTTGTGCTTGAATAACCTTGAGCTGCGATTCTAGCTCTTTCTTAATCGCCTCAGTTTGCTCTTTTTGAGCTTTACTAATAGCCGTTAGCTGATTTTGGTAATCATCAACTTCTGCTTTAGCTGAATCGACTTTAGCTTGAATTTCTTTCTCTTGCTGTTCAAGCTCCCATAGCTCTTTCTGCTTCTGATTTTCCCATGCTTGTTTGGCGGCTGCGGCTGCTTCTTCAGCAGCTTTTTCTGCTGCTGATTTGGTTTTGGATGAGCCACCGCCTGAATATCCACCAGACCCAGCACCCTTACCCGCTTGGTCAATCAACTTCTGGATTTGTGCATAATAGTCAGTTAAGTCACCAGTTTGAGAACTATAATTCTGGCTCTTTGCCCATGCAACAGCATCTTTTTTGTTCATACCAAGTTGAGTTGTTGCATATTTTAGATTATCTTGATATGTCTTGCTTCTAGCCGTACCAGCAATAAACGCCGTATCTACACTAGCAAGTTCTGTTCGTGTTACGCCAGCTTGGATTGCCAATGCTTGTAACGCCGCTATCTTTTGCTCGACTGTATATCCTGTGTTATTAAATATAATCTCTTGAGCTACTAAGTCATTGATAGACGCTTTTGTGCTATTAGCTTGTTTTGATTGAGCTAATAGTTGCTCGGCTAGATTATACGCTTCTTTGTTACCAGTAACAGATGCGGTTGCAAAATCATTAACAGCGTCAGTGAGTTCTTCGGTGGAATCTTTGGCTGCCCACATACCGTTTTCTAGTTTAACAATGTCTCCGGTAGCAATTTTTGTGTTCGCAGAAATAAGTCCCATAGAAACGGCTAAATTTCTAGCATATTCCGGGGTTGTACCAAGTACATTTGCTAAAGTAGCTATTATTTGATATGCAGATTGCCCCTCACTGTCAAACGCAACCATCTGAACAACAAGACTCTCGAACGCAGCTTTTAGTTCTTTTTCACTATCAGTAAGAGCACGACTGCCAGCAACACCCTTACTATATGCTGTTTCTAGCGTAACTAACTGTTGATATGTTGGAGAGAGCTGATTATACAGTTCTTTGTAACTATCGGTGAGATATGTATTTAATTCGCCATTTTCTTTTATTTTATTAGATAAGTCTGTAAGAGCCTGAGTATCAAGAGCGTTCATCTCATCAGCCGTTAGCTTTGTTTCTTCTTGTGTCGTTAAGAAAGCATAGCCAAGCTCTTTAAGTTGCTCTTTTAGTTCCTCAGTGGTCCCAGTAGCAAGTCCCTCCTTTTCAGCCAAATCTTTAACGGCGGCTTCAATAGAAGTATATGTGCTAGTATCAACATCCTTAGTAGATGACATAACATGAACACGGGTTGCTGTTCCTGTTCCAGTACGCCCACTAAGTTCACGATTGGCTGCTTGAGCTTCACGCATTTGAGCCACATTTAGCTCTTTTTCTTGTTCTTCTCTTAGCTTTTCTAGCTCTTGCCGTTCCTTCTCAATCGCCGCAGTTCTGTCTTTCCAGTCCATTGCGTTGATTTTATCAAGCCGGTCTTTAGTGTTTTTATATTCTTCAGCTAGATTCGCAGCGTCTTGTTGAGCCGTCTCAAAATCTGGATGTGTTTCTTTATATACCTTTACGGCTTCTACTATAGCAACAATCGCTGCTGAAATAGCTAATAGAATTGGTAATGCTACTCCCGCTGCACCACCAGCTGCTTCAATAGCTTCCCCAAATGAGCCGCTACCTTCAGCCACTAATGATAAGACTGCGCCAAAATCACTAAATTGCCTAGTGATAATAGGAATGAGTTTAGACACTTTTACTAGACTAGTAAAACCCCAACTAAGTCCCCCAAGCAATGCAACTTTAGTAATCAACTGTCCAATATCTGTATTAGCTAATTTTAAGAAGGCATCACCAGCCTTGATAACAGTTGTAATTACCTCTTTATCAAGAACATTATTAGCAAAATCTTGGAATGTTGCTTTGAGGTTATTAGTTTGATATTCGAGCGATTCTTGGAACGCCTCATTTTCCTTCATGGCTGACCCAGCGGAATCAATGGACGTTGCCGTTGCTTGCGTTGCATGGTCAAAATTATTCATCAACGCAAGGAAATTATTTAACTGATTTGTCTATTATGTTAACTCAAATCGTCACTTTGAGCAAAGAATGTTTCGTTTAATTTTATTTTATATGTATCTCTTTCAAAATCCCAGAATGGAATCCTTAACAATATATATCCATTGTCTATACAATATTTTGTTTTTATATCGTCTCTGTGTTTCTGGCTAATCAAATCATCCTTGTCAGTCCATTGTGTGACATAATAATGCTGTCCTCCATCTACTTCTATGAGAATAACCTTATCGTACCAATCACACTTAAAATCAAATGGCAAAGAACGAATGTCTCTGCAATCATCGAAACGATATTCTGGAATAAATGGAATATTATTTTCTTCTAACCATTCTCTTGTTTTTAATTCTAACCTAGACTCTTTTTTGGAACACTTTGGACATCTAGTTCTACCTAATGTCATTACTTCATATGCTTCTGCAACATATAATGAACCACAATCACATTCAAATTCAAACTTGGCGTGAATATCATTTAGTTGCCGCAATACACGCAATTTTACATTATTGTCATTACACCATTTTTGCAAATTCTCAACTGCAAATGGATTCGTCGTTGAAAATTTATTATTCCCAGAATTTCCATTAGATAAAGAACCTAAACTAGTAGCATATTTATATCCATCTTTATCAATACATGATAATCTAGCTTGATTGCAACCGTTGTCAACATATTCTTGATACGATGATAATAATTTATATCCATATCCTTTATATGCGTCCTCGACTTCTTTTTCGGTTCTCGTTCTTTTATTTGCTCGTATTTTTGTTGAACACTTTTTACAAAAATGCTCATTATCTGGTTGTGCAATCCAGTGACACCATTTCTTTTCATATTCTTCACCACATCTAGGGCATATAAATCTTACTTTTATATCATTAGCATTTGAAAGTTCATCATCTGTTGACAAGATTACACAATTCTCTTGAACTCGATTCGCATATAATCTCATATTATAAGGCTTATAAATGTTTTGTTTTTTCCATTTATCTAAACACTGTGTTCTTTTATCTCTAACTAAATCATAAGAAGCATAATATTTATATCCATCAGAATCAATGCAAGATATTTTTTGCTTAGTATTTTTAATTTCTTCTAATGGCACATAGCCTCTTTTCAAAAAAGCCTCTTTATAGTCTACTATTTTATCACCACCTTATAAAATATTATTAAAACATTCTTTCTTATAGTTTCCTATAAGTACAGACTATATCTTCATTACAATGTAATGTCAAGGCGCTTCCATTTAAGGGATTCTCACCCACCACATGACGTTATGGCCGTACTCCTATTGCTAATAAGCCAAAGGGATAGTCGTTGAACGTTCTCCTATTCGGAGCTTCGCTGCTGATTGCCCAATATTCATTATTTTCAAACATTCACACTTAAGCTTATTTCATCCTTATGTTGTAGTTAATGAATCTCTAAGGGGTTTCCAGCAATTCACCTCGAAGGGGCAAATATTTTACCCGCACTAGTAATCGCTATATATTGTTGTGTATTCTTATCTAGCGAACCCCACTGTGATGCAAGGTCTGCCAGAATATCATATGTACTACGCATCTGACCAGAACTGTCATATAGCGCAATACCTAGACTATTATAAATTTCTGTTAGCTTTTGTCCAGTTTCGCTATTTTCATCTACAACTTGCGCCAAACGGCTAAAAATCGTATTGGCCGCTCTTGCAGATTTACTAGCATTTCGTGTCTGCTCTGTAATTGCCGTAACAACACCAAGTGTCTGGTCTATAGAGTTGCCCATAGCAGAACTTGTAGATGCAACAATTCCTAGAGCTTTAGATAAATCACCAGATGAAACCGAGAAGCGATTAGCCACCTCGTTCACTTTATCAATGATAGATTGTGCGTTTTCTGCTTCAATGCCAAACGCAATCATCTGAGATATAATAAACGACGCTGAATCACCGGCTGATATTGCTTCATCGCTGACATTCTGGAACATCGCCGCAGTTCTTGCTAATGTGGCCGCATCTTGATCGTTAAACCCATTTTTGCGGAACTCTCCTGCGGCATCAACCATTTCTGACGGTTAATACAAATTATTTAATATATCCCCATTCATTGTCGTATTTATCTTGTGCTTTGATTGTTTCTATATCTTTTTTCTTTTGTGCCTCGTTGATTTCTTTATAATCATCTGGATTTTTACGCTTTGTTGTATATCCACTCATACATACAAAATAAGTAAATATAACAAAAAAGATAAGAAATAGAATCAATGCGCCCATATATACATCTTCCACAATAGATACCTCCTTAAAGTATCTATATAATAACACATATTAAATAATTTGTCAAGGGATTTTCAAGCCCTTCCTGAATATTTCTTCACCCTATATAATTGGAGGGTCGCCCTGTATATTCGATTGACACACCGCTCATCACGGCTTCGCGCCCAATCTGCCCTTTTGTCATACATTATTTATGACAAATTCTTTAGGTTTTTCAACCATGGAATCATCCTTATCGTCTTTCTGCTTTCGCACTAATTCATTGTTAATAATCACACTCAGGCATATCTCATCCTCATGTTGTAGTGATAAGGCTCTTTAGGCTTTCAAGGGTTTAGGGGCTGTTCTCTATGCTGCTTTACCATCGCAACATACCGGCTCAGACCGATTTGGTTTACCGGTTCGTCCAACTTCTTGTCCTAATTGAGACAATTTATCAACATATTCATCTAGCGCAGAGCCAGATAAATCACTAACCTTCTTAAATTCTGTTAGTGCGGCATCAAGTTCATATACTTGACCGGCCATATCTTTAACAACAGATAAGAATTTGCTAAAGACCTCATGCGCCACATTGAATGTTAATTCTAAGTCTTGTCCAGTTTCATTTAGTTGTCTTGTGGATTTGGTAACATCATCGATTTCTTTTTTACCCTGAGCCGCCCCATGCACCTTTAGGTCTACACCATTACTGGCAACCTCTTTGAGCTGTTCTTTTATCTTTTTAAGGTCTAACTCAGCCTGTACCACAACACTGTAGTTCGTCGCCATCTCATCACTCCTTTAATTCGTATTTGTGATTATTTGGCATCTTTACGATTTGGACGAATTTGTGACCAAGCAATCAATATGCTCTCAGCCACATCGTCATCATTTAATTTAGACTTAGGCTTCACCCATTTTAGGTTTAGTCCAAATATCTCATTGGCAGTCAGTACCGCCTTTTCCTTCATTGCATCTCTCTTTGTTCCTGCTTTTGACCCATCAAATAAGCCCATATCACTACGCCATTGAGATGGCAATAAGAAATGAATGGGCACATGATAATGGGTCGCTATCGATAAAATATATCCTTGCACTGCCCCAAGTAGAACAAGCGTTTGCATTTGCTTACCCATCAACGGGACTTCTTCTAGGTATATACAAGATGGACGATATTTTTTTATGATATTCTCAATCTCGCGCCCTTCTTGCATTAGCCGCTCACGCCATGTTAAATCACGGCTTGGCTTGATAGCCTGATAATAAACTAGCTTAATACCATCAAATACGGATATTCCCGTGCAAGTAGAAGATGCGTCTATTCCGCAAGTAGTCATATCAATTTACCTCGTCAACAGCAATCGCCACATTGTGCATGATAACCTCAAGTCCTACTTTCTGCAACCCCTCTTTGAACCATTGCTTCATGTTGCGCTTTCCTACTCTTTTTACCAATTCTGCCCAAGCATCACGCTTCTTTTGCCATACGCCAGTACCAAATACGCTGCCCCATTTAATGCCACCATAGATTATATCAGCCAAATATGCTCTTGAATCTTTACCATAATAATCCCCAGCCACACCAATATGCTGCGCATAATTTGGGCTGTCTGGGTCAGTAGAGCCTATTGACATTTCATTGCCTTTGTAGTAGAATTTACCATAGGCATCCTTATTAGTTGGATTATGACCCGGCTGAGTAATTGCCCATGCAGTATAAAAATCGCCCGTTCGGTTATATTCTTCTGGCTCATACGCCATATATACTACATCATGGATTACGCCAATATTCTCATCATAAATTTTATCCATGACATAATCAACGGCCTCTTGCAATGGCTGTCTAAGCGCCCGTCTTAGTTCGTCCTCACTTCTGACTTGGGGCATTTTTCATGACCTCATCAACTCGCTTACTAAATTCTGGCATTTCTTTAGCGATCTTAGTGAGTAGCCGCATAGGTGATTCAGCAAATGCAATAGCAGCACCAATCTCATAGAAATTCATAACATTATCCTTGACAATATCAATCAGACCAGATTTTAGTAGTTTATCATGTCCTAGTTCTTCAATATCCTTATCGTCCATATCTGTGGCAAAATGAATGAGAAGAATATCAATGTTTTCATTGCGTTCTGCCCATGTATCAAATTTGGTCGCTGCATTTGCAATAGCCTGAATTTCACTATATGTTAGATATAACTTGATATGCACGCCATAATCCTCAACATATTCATCTGTAAATTCCTTAATTTCCTTCATTTTCCTTTTCGTTCCTTTCTTTTACAACTCTATATGTGTCGCCATATTTTCTCAATTTTACATCGACTGGCACATAATCATATGGGTTTTTGACAACTACTGTCTTATCACCAAGATTGACATAAAGATTACCATGTTTTTCCATTACTACATTTCCATCTGGTTTAGCAATAGGGCAATTTTTCATGTAATCAAGCGGCATCCATATATGTAATTTGACACATCGCCGCACATGGGGGCATATATTATTTGGCTCTTTTTGCCGCTGACAATAGCAATGGTCATTATATGCACCAATAATACAATATTTACAGTCCATAAATTCACCTCGTAATAAAATGGGGAGACTGTTACATCTCCCCATTTTTATACAGTATTTAATTTTACGCAGTGACGGTAACTTCTGCAACCGCCTGAATCGTTGCTTTATCCTTGAGCGTGACAGTGACATAACCAGTGCCAGCAGCCTTAGCCGTGACCATACCAGTGTTGTCAATATCAATATAAGTAGCAGAGCCAGTAGCAACTGCAAAGGTAAAGTTCTCTGCGTCCTTACGCTGAGAGGCAATATTACCGCCAAAGACAGCACGAACAATAAGCTGCTCGGACGCGCTATTAGCAAGTTCCATATCAGCGTTCTCAATAGCAAGAGCAATAACGTCATCCTGCCACTTAGCACCAAAGATTTCCTGAGTCATAGTGCCATAAACAGGGTCCTCCTCGCAAGAAGTGGACTCGTCATAAGCTAGAGCCTTACCGTTCAGAGGAACAGTAGCGGCACTAGTTGCAGCCCATGCCAGATTAATGTTGCCGTCGAGCTGGAACTGAGGAATATCAGTAATGAGACGGCCATACTTAGAGCTAGACGCTGCAACGTCGGCAGCAGAGCCAGAATATAGGTCGTTGATTAGAACAAGGTGTAGCACCTTTGGTACGAACTGAGCCTTGATGGTAATAGACTCAGCGTTCTCATTCTGATAGAAATACTTGATACAATAGCTCTCGCCAGCAATCGCGCCGGGAACAACCATTGTCTTACCGTTAATAGTAGCAACCGTCCAGTTATCATCAGCGGGTTTCTTATACCAACCAATAACAGAGCCGTCAAATGCGACAGGAGTATTGGTTAGCGTAATCTGACCAGCAGTGGTAATAACCTCGCCAGTCTTGCCAGATTCATAAACAGTAATACCACCCTTTGTTACATCGACACCAAGATTGGCGGCAACATACTTCAAGTTGAACATACTATCCGTAATGGAAATTGTTAGAGAACTGTCATGGAAATATTGTCCATAAAGTAGGTTGCCGGGGCCGCCACGGACTTCTTCAGCCGTGATAGAAGTATTAAATGTGGTATCGGAAAGAGTCTTACCAATACCAATTAGCTGGTCGCCACTGAAAAATAGAGCACGGGCAGGGCCAGCAGTAAAAATATTAGCGGACATTAAAATTCCTCCTAATTACTTATTTATTTTGCATTTCATTGAACATCGCGTCCAGCCCGTCGCCTCTATCTGTCTTGGTTTGGCCGCGAATATTACCTTGACTATCAGCACCCATAGATTTAGCATATTCATCTAATGGATGGATATAATCATCAAATTTATCTTTTCGCTTCTTAAATATCCAATGCTCAATCTTATCGCCTTGACCGGCATATAGTGAAATGGCACGAGTTGTCTCAAATTCTACCTCTCCAACCACCTCATTGAACAGGATATTAAATGAGCGATATGTCATATCTTTTAGTTGTTGCTTTGTATAGCCAGAATGAGCCATTACAATGCCCATTTTCCTAGCTGTTGAAATCGGCGCATATCTAGTCGCCTTTAGCGCATTTGTTTCATCTATGGCTTTTTTCAAATCTGGATTGATATAATCATCATCATAATCAAGAATATTCTGATACATGATTATTCGTCGTATATCATCAAATTCTTTCTCAGTTATAATTATATCTGGATTTTTTGCATCACCAAGGATGATCTTTCCGCGCTCATCTTTGCCTAAATATGGCATCTCAAACTTAAAGCATAACATACAGATATTTACAAGTTTTTGTTTACTTGCTTTTGTTTCTTGTTCATCAGCATTTTGTATTACTATATCGTTAAGATAACGCAAATACGTCATCTGTATTACTTTTACATCGCTTGAACTATTTTTATCTATGTTAAGCAAGTCGCAACTTGTTAAAAAAATTAAAGAATCCCTAAGTGCTATTGGATAGATATTCAGCGTTACGCCGGATTTTAGCGCATACGGCACTGGCTCATCATAGGCGAAATATAATTCATCAAGAACATCAAAATTAAGGCTCTGTGCCAATTATCCAGCACATCCTTCCTCTGTTCCAGTATCGCCCACGTCAATAGCCATATATAGCTGAACACCAGTAAATGTTTTGTTATTACCAATAGTTGACTTTGCGGCGCTATATCGGCTTGCATCCTGTAAGAACTTGAATTTGCCAATGCCTCCAATATCAACACCATTTAGCAATGTTAATATGCAGTTAATAAACAAATCGCCGCGATTAACAGGAACGCCATTATATTCAACTAAGCTCATTTGACCGCCATATAAACAATCAAACGCATATACCACTGTGCCATAATATAGCTCAGAAGGATGAATATAATACTGATATATTTTAACAATCTGCTTAGATTCAGCCATAGCATCTTCAATCAGATTGGTCAAAAATACACTATATGTGTCCTGCTTTCCCTGTGCCCACACCAACTTCATTTTTTGTTCAAATGTAAGTGCGTCTTTGGTTAGCGCCTTATAATCTCTATATGCTAATAATTTCCAAAAGACATCTGCCATAGGGTCGGTCGATTTTGCTAGATATACCATAATCCGATATGGGAGATATGGCAAACTTGACATACTATTATACATAATCTAGCCGCCCTCCTTTAGTCCATTGGAAATGGCGCGTTTTCGTCCATTGGATAATCAATGGAGCTATTATCCGCAAGTTGATTCGCAATATCATCACCAGCATGAGCCTCATCAAGATATAGCTCAAGAGTAAGCAATGTCGGTTTGCTATCACCATATGCGTTAATTGCGTTCTGATAGGATAATAACTTGAATGGTCTACCACCTAGAATATATCTGGTATTCAGCTTGAATAGCCTATATACATCCTCATTGCCCTGAACCATAACAACAGCATGGTTGTTGGGCGTGATGATAGGCGTGCTTACCTGTGCTGATGGAGATTGCATATCATAGTCAACAACGCATGATGCGCTAAAGATTGTGTCATTGACCTCATCCCTGATTCGCATAACATTGTTGCAACGACGCACACCAACGCCACGGGGCAAGCCATCAAATTTGCCTGAATCATGGACAATCCACACATTGCCGTCGAACTTATAGTAAAGTCCGCGCACAACAAAATGGTCAATATCCTTGAATATTAGTTGTAAAAAATCAATCGTGTCCTTTTGGCCGGTCGATGTGCTTGCCACAGTAGGCGCAACCCATGCTTGAACACAATTATATTCATTAGACCCTATTCCATTTTGTTCTAGTAATGCACCGCCATTCTCAGGTGTTTTTGCAGATGTGTTATCCCACTGCGCACATATGTATTCCTGTGTCAAATCGCGGTAATAATCATTGGGGTTTGGTTGATATTGAAACATCTCATATGCCATATCAATCACCCATCCTTTCAATCCTATTCGTCATGCGTAATACACATGAGCGAATAATAGGATGAGTAAGCTCAAGCCCCATTTTGCTTAATCCTGCCAATGTATCAGCAATTTCACCATCAACCGCCCTAAATCGCACGGATAGCCGCTCACAATATGCTGTATAGTCGGCTTCTTCGATTGTCGGCTCAAGACTGGTCAAATCTTCAAATAGCAACAGGACTTTATATAAAGCATGAATTTTATCTTGCTTATCTGTTCTACTCATATATCCACCCCTCTTTAATAATTATAGGAGGATAGATATAAGAGCTGGTATTTGTCGTGAATGAGCCTATCTACATCTTCTTCTAGCTTATCAATGACGTTCTGTTTTTCTTTGAAATTCTGCGAGGATACGCCATCCATCTGGAAAGATGATGGAACTTTAAGTTTTTGTGCAATCTGTGTTGCTACGTCCGTCTCGCCGCGCCACCAGTATATAACCCAATATTCGGCAAGAATCTGAATCTCTAAATCTGTTAAATCTGCGTCAAATTGTCTAAGCTCTGAATCATATGTTAAGGATTGCTCACATTCTATAAACTTTGCAGCCGAACTAATGACCCATCCATCAATCTTGTCGTGAAACAGCTCAATATTTGCGTCATATAGCTTGCGCAGTTTATAGTCATCAATTACGCTTAATGCTCTTTGTCCAATAACATCAAATGATGTTGCCATAATTTATCACTCCTTGTCATCAAGGGGTTCAATATCTAAGAAATCTACTCCGCTAATCTCACCAAGCCGCATGAGAATATTAGCATCAACAGGAACGCCGTCCATGCACTTATTTGCAATCATGCTAATAATAATCGCCTTCTGTGCTTCTGGTGCATTTTGATATATATCACACACATCGTTTGCGTTTTTATGTAGAATATCTTTTAATTGCTTATCGCTAAGAATATTATCATATGCATCAGACAATTCCATCTCTTTAACAAATTCTGCATCTGCAATATACACCATTCCACTAGACACGGTTTCTGGCATATTATTTACAATAACTCTTGCTTCAGACTCAGGAATCATACGACTAGCAAACTGTCCTTCAATCCTATGTGCTCGCGTTCCTTTTAAGTTAAGAGCACCGGGAACAAGATTGATAAATTTGATACTGCGCGATTTTCTTTCAGTCGTTGTCTTAACAGGTGTCTCAACATTGCTTTGTGCTTGCATGAGAACTTGCATCTGTGCCATCATTTCTTCCATACGCTTCTGTTGTTCGGCAAGCTGTGCTTTAAGCTGTTCCTTCTCTATATCAACAACAGGTGCGGATGGCGCGACTTCTTTCTTAGTAGTTGTCTTTGGTGTAGTAGTAGATTTACTATTTGTAGTATTTGCCATTCCTTTTATTTTCCTTTCTTATTTCCGTTATAAATAGAGAGGGGTTATTTCTAACCCCTCTCAAATAAATATTACTCAGAGATTGTATATTTACCAGCAAAGCTAGAGCCAACAAATTCAAAGCTATATAGCTTACGCATAGTAAAGTTCTGTGTTAGGTCTGCATTCTCATAGAACTGGTTGGAATTGGTAAGAGTAGTGGACATACCACCAACAACTAGCTTATTACCAACTGGGCTAACAACGAATAGGGTATTGTCATCAAGAGCTAGACCATAGTTGACACCAGTAGGAATCTGAGGTAGTTCATAAAGGGAGAAACCGTAGAAATCACGGAGTAGGTTAACAGACCCGCCATCAGCACCATAAGTGCCACGATAGCCTAGGGTGCTATCAGGTAGAACATGGGATAGAGCGGAAGCAGTACCCATAATGATTGGTTTCACACCGTTGTTATACGCCTGAACGCGCTGTGCAAGAGCAATTAGCTTCTGTGCATTAAAGTTGCCGCTCTCAAGGAATGCTTGAGGATAAGAAGCGGCTGCTAGACCAGCATTAAGAGCGCCAACAGCTTCCTTGTTCATGTCGGTTTCAACAGAAATAACGATTGCACGAACTGGCTCTGCAATATCTTCCTTACCAGCGAGAACACGATACATATCAACATAAGTGGTGATAATATGCTCGTTTAGAGAAATAACAACATCGGAAGCATACTTCTTCTGACGGAAAGAGGTGCGCTCGCCAGTTCCACCCTTGCTGACGGTGTAAAGGGTACGAGGAAGAACCTTAACCTTTAGAATATCGCCAACACCAATTAGACGGAAATCAACAAATGGAGCAAGAGATGCAGTGGTGTATGCAGGAAGAACAGCATTGACAACTGCATTAACAACACTGAAAGTTGCCCAACGAACAACGGGGTTCGCTGCCCAAGCATCAACATTGTCAGCAGTACGAACACAATTAGAAAGACGCTCAACTTCTGCAAAGAATGCCTTATTAACCTTAGTCTGTTTCTCAGAAAGAGAAACATTAGCATCATAAGCACCTAGCTTACGGCCATTCTCTACATCAGACTTGTGGAAATGGTAGTCTACGAACTGCTCATAGAACTTAGTGTTACCAGCAGCGAACTGGATAATTTCATTGCTAAGATTCATAATATATATCTCCTTTTTACTTATCTAGTTTTCAAAATGTAACTTAGTTACGGACGCACTTTAGAATATAAGTCTTAACAGCCTCATAGCCAATGTCAACAGTATGAGTAGCCTCAATGCTGAAATAAGTACCAGCGGCAGGAGCGGAAGCAACAGCAACTAGACGACCATTAGTATCGACAGAGGCAAACTTAGAAGTGCCATCAGTAGGAGCAGTAGAGAACATAGAAAGAGGCGCTTCGATGAAACTACGGTTAGCAGTCATGCCCTTAATGGAGAAAGTGCTACCCTTTTGGTTATAGAAGTAACGAGGGTCGCTCATTTCCTGCATTTCAACAGTATTACCAACAGCTGGCTTTTCGACGAGCCATAGATCGGTTGCATTTTCAGCAGGTAGAGTGCAAGTGAACTCATAGCCGCCATTAGCAGTTAGGCCAAGAGCGCCACGGGTAACAAACTGACCATTGTCAAGGTCAACGGAAGCAACGCCAGCACAGTTGATGGCATCATCCTGCCAATTTTCAAGAGTGCGGATCACAAAAGAATGGTTATTTGCCATGATATATAATCTCCTTTTTAATTCAAATTATTTGTCTATTAGTCCCAAAGACCGGACTTCTTTTTGATTTCGATAGGAGCAGACATACGCCAAATCCCATCATTATTTTTCTTTACATTCTTCTTCACAGCAGAGAAAGATACAGCCTTAACCTTATTTGTCCAACCGTCAATTTCAGACATCTTGCAAGCCATGCCTTCTTCGCGCATTTCCTTATACTGCTCATCGGACATATAGTCCTTGCATTCAGCCATAATAGATTCAACAGTTGCGGCTTTACGCTGTTCCTCAACTTCTGCCTTAAATTTGCGCAGTTCTTCTAGTTCTGCGTCCTTTTCCATGATGATATTATCACGAGATTCAATGTCCTTTTCGAGTTCAGCCATCTTTGCCTTCATTTCGTCTGCGGACATCTCTTGCTCTTCCTCATGCTCATCATCGTCGTCATCATCGTCGCAATCAGCTAGACGATATTCAGCAACATTCTCAGGTTCAGCAAATTTCTTGATATTATCAGTCTCAGTAAATTCCTGCTTGACCTCAACAACCTCATCTGCAAGAGTAAGACCGTCCTCAGTCAGACTAAAATCGAGCCGATACATGGTCTTTGCACGATCAGTAACAATGGCAAACTTCTGATTATCCTCTTCATAGATACCCTGAATACCATATTCCCAATTCTGGCGCTCTTCAATAGCGGCCCAAAGCATACCCCAAAGATCGCCAATATTAACCGCGCTAAATTCAATTTCAGCCATTTTCTTGTCCTCCTTTCTTTCAGAATCGTCACCAAGGTCTAACTTCTTATAGATAGCCTCAATTTTATTTACAACCTCAGTCTCATCATTCTGCTTTGCATATGCTAGTGCAGATGATAGAGCTTTGGTTGAATAACGCCATTCACCGTCATATAGTCCCATGACGGGGTAACCCAGCTTGGTTACCTCTCTATCTTCCCAACCTTCCTCAAGTCTGAGGCACACCTTGGGTGCTAGAGTCTTATAATTTTTCTCTTTGACTAAATTTTTCTTTGCTTCATCACCATCCCATTCACCTGTATATACAGCATCTTTAGATGTATTGATAGGGTGGTTTACATATTTTTCAGCCATTGATTGTTTACGCTCCTCAACAAAATTCTTGAGTTGTGATAAAGAGTCGGACTGTTGCTCAAAGAACTCTTGAGCTTGCTCTGCAAATCGAACAAGACTAATCTCAGCATCTTTGCAACTGGGTCGGATAGATAGACCTAGAATGGTACTGCCATATGCGTCAAAAGATAACACCTCATGCTCATCGTCGCCAAGCTCAACCTTCATTTCAATACTGGTTGCTCTATGATTGTCGTCAACAAACATATTGTACGCCTCTTTGGCGTATTGTTTTGACAAGACAGCAAAAGCCCAAGCCTTAACAATCTTTTGCCCATTTTCTTCAACTTCTTCAAACTCAATATCTTTATCAGGAATAAAATAACCGACCGGCACTTCCTCTGCATCGTGGCTACGAGCGTCGCCGTTTACCATATGAGCAACAAGGAAATTACCACGAATCGAACCAATATCACGTCTCAACACTTCTTCACTAATGTTTAACTCATGTGAATTTGGTGCAGTTGATAATACACATACTTTAGCAATAGCCAGCTTGTCTTTGCTATATTCCTGAAATTCTTTGAGTTCGCCATTATTTTCAAGTTTTACGTCTTTTTGCAATCATCCAAACCTCCTTCCTCTAAATAATCTTTATAATATTGCCACTCCAATTTTTGACCATTCAAACTTCCAGCGTGTAAAACCTCACCAGAACAGCATCTACTAATTGAACTTTGATCTATATGCAATTCTCTCGATGCAATTCCTTGACTTTCATATACAATACCAGTAGTTATACATATAACAGGTTTGCTCATGCTGTTTTTAGCACCAACAAACTTTCCCATAAGAGTTTGTGATATTTTATTCTTGGTATCTTCATCTCTCGCTTTACCAAGCTTAGAATTAGCTATCTTTTCGATAGTTGATGATGAATGTTTACCTTTATAATTTCCACCCATTTCGATGTTATATCCAAAATCACTAACAAATGTCTTATATTTCTCAATATAAAATCTCTCAAGATACTCTATCTCTTGTTTATTATCTGTTTCATATATGATTTCGTGCGTAAAATTATCCCAACCATACTTTTGTATAGCCGAATAAAAATGCGGGCTGGATTTGTAGTTATATCCATCACATCCCCATCTTTTTATAGGATTCCTACAGGTAATTCCATAATATCGCTTATTGTTTAATTTGTTAGTATGGCAATATAAAAAATATGTCATAAACATCCTCCTTACATAATATAAAGAGGTGGTCGGTGTCTATCCGACAAATCCCCATAACGATGGAGGATGTCTATTCCTCAAATCGTTGATATAACGAGATATTCATCCCGTCTACGGTGACCCAAAGAGCACTATGCCCAAGTCGCCAATTTATGGTTAATTGACATCTTGTGAATCAACACCAGTATAGTCAACAGGCCACGTTTTCATTTCCTCAATAAGTCCCTTAGTATAATGGTTCTTTTGCAACTTATTGACATAAATATCCTCAATCTGTAGCATGTGCATCTTTTCATAATATGGCAGTGTCTTGTTTTCCATATATCTGTAGAACATATTTTTGATTTCACCACGACACGCCTCAGTTGTATATGCTACAGTTGCATCTAGCTTACTCTCAATTCTCTTGAGCGTTGCTTTGAGTGTATTTTGCTTTATCTTATCATCTTGTTCGCTCTGATATTTTTTTAGAGAGCTTGCAATATATAGTTTAATAGGTTTGCAACACAGGGTAATAACCGCTGACAAAGAAAGGATCGCTCCTAAGATTGCGGCAATATTCTTGACTGTTTCCAATCATAGATTCCTCCTTTCTAGCGTATTATCCTTCTATTCCATTCTTTTCAAGCCATTTTAGCAATTTTGCGTTGCGCTTATAATAATGCGCGTCATCGTCTAGGTATTTAGCTGAAAAGCCAGCCTTATCAAGTTCCCATGCTAGGGCGCTATCGGCAATGAAATAATCTTCTGGATTTCTTGGGATTCCAAGGATAATCATTGATAATCCTCCAAACCAATAATTCCCCAACTATCAATATGGCGGTCATATTCATCATATTCTGTTGGCATTTGTTTTGCTTTATCATCCAATAGAATAATCTGCGCTACAACTTTATTCATATCCTGCATAAGCTCTTGTAGCATAGCATTTGCGTTAAAATCTTTTTCTTCCTTAGCAATATAATACGTCTGCTTAATAACTTGATATAGGTCGGTCGTTTCTCTAAGCATAGTATCCATCATTTGCTCAAGATTATCATATGTGCGCTTATCGCCGCGCGTCTCAGGATAATATGTAGTAATATTCCACTGATGCTTGAAATCGCTTACAGTATCAGCCATAAGCGGCCAGAGATGCGCTAATTTATGATGGATAATATTTGCAGCATTTGGCATAGCAAATTTTACTTCCATCCACGATACGCAACGATCAAACGTGCGGTTCAACTGGAAATACTGCCCAACTAGAATATCTAGGGCTTCACTTGTTCTTTCTGATAACATCATAATATCATTCCTCTAATGTTTCTCGACTTGCTTCGCCTGAATCGGTCAAATCTCTCGCGTTCTTGCGTTCGCGCCCACCTTCATTATCTTTATAAGATGATGTGTTAGCGTTTAAGAGCATTTGACTATACTTATCAATCCAGCCAGTATATTTACTCTCAGCAAGCATCCGATCAAATGTAACAGGATTCATACCAACAGCACTAGCCCACGCAGATGAATTGAGCACAAGCCCCTTATCGGCCATCTTCATCATCTTGTCAAATCTGGCATCTCGCTCAAATTGATAGTTAGAGCCAACGAACTCAAACTTAAACTTATATTTACTCGTCATTTGATTTACATAGAAATCAAGGAAATTGTTGAACTGGGCGTACATTGGCTTCATAGTCTGATAGACCTCATTAAGCGCCGCCTCTAGTTCGGCATTACTCATCTTATCAGATGAATAGATAACGCGGCTAATACCAGTACCAATACCAGCCGTTGTGGTTAGCTCATTTGTGTAGCTATTTGGGTTCTTATCCTCAAATTGGAAGAACTTAATATTCTCCAACGGAACCGCAACCGCCTTGATGGTACTTTGTAACCCCTTCTTCACAAGCGACATAAAAGTCCCCAATGTTTTAGGGTCGATGGAGAATTGATTTGCTTTTTGGCCTGATTTTGCTGAATCAAATAACTTGATTTCACCGGCCAAAATGCCTGATGCCGCAATCAAATCCTTATTATATTGTAGCTCTCCAATTTCATCACTTCTCAGTACATTTGCAACGTAAGGGGACAGGAATGGATTATTAGCAAAGTTATCCGTAGCCCATTTGAAACACCATGCTCCATCAAGAGGTGATACGTCTGCCCATAATGCGTATGAGCCATTTCTTTCATTGAGGGGTGCAGATGGTTTATAATTTAACTCAGCGTTTTCAAGTGCTCTTTGGTATGTTCGTTTTAAGCTAGGGTCGTATGAATCCAAATCTACGCCCGGCAACGTCCAATATAGTTGGTTCATCGACCATAGTAGCCCTTTCTCAAAGTACCCTGTAAGCATACAGTAGTCTTGAGGCATAATTTGAAGCGCGAACTTCATTTTGCCCCTGTTGCCAGTCTTAGTCTTTCTAAACCATGTAAAGTAAGTATCTCTCTTTAAGACGTTAAGCAGGACATTATAGAACTCTTTCTTGTAATCAAAATTCGTGAGGAAGTTATCAACCGTTTGTCTGTCTTTCTTATACTCATCAGATTGATAGTCGCTCTCCGTATATGCGTTCTTACAAGTAATCTGTAAATCAAATGACAAGGCATTCGCATAAGAATACAATGTCCTCTTAAAAATCATGTCGAATGAGGACGCAAACTCAACAAATCCTTGCAGTTCTTCTCCGCTATTTTTATAATCATTAAGAGCTTTCTTTACAGATTCAGCACTTGGCAATCTTGGATTATTGTTAAGATTTGTCAAGAGCTGATTGCTTAAAAATGGCGAATAAAAATTATCTACTGCCATAAGACCGGCACTAAAATCTATAATATTTTGAATATCGCTCTTTGTTAATTTTTCTTCCAATCTTTCACCCTCCTTTCATTTTATTTATCTGCATATCTCCACATATATCCACCAGCGCTTTTGATTTTACCTTGACAGCAAGCAGAAATATTCGCTTGTGATGCAGGAGTATTTCTTTCTGCATCGCCCATGGAAAAATATGAAGCTATAAATTTTCCGTCTTTTGAAAAACAATCTACAGGCCGAATAAAACACGGTCTTTGTTTTGGATAAGAATACGGGATAACATCATCTCCGGCATAAATCCACAACCAATTCCCAGCCCTAGTATGATTAGTACAAGCATACACTATAGAAGTAACACCAGTTTCCTCGATTGCGTCTTTAATAGAATTAAACTCTTTTATAAAATTGCCATCTAGGTCATATTGCTGTATTCTTCTTGCATGAGTGCCAACATCTCTCATTTGAAACCCAGCACCATGATAATTCCAATAAAATCCACCAGCTGTTCTGCTAATTCCTCTCAGAACTCTGTCAATATGTCTAACGCCAGTCTTGCGTCTTGCTTCCGCAATGGATTTGTATGTACAAATAAGATTTCCCTCTAAATCATATTGGTCTACCGCCTTTTGAGTAGTACAAGAAAAATCTTGACCACCAATAGTCATATTATATCCATATTCGTAAGAATTAAATTTACCAATATAATATATCTCTCTGTCATTCAGTTCATTTGGATTACAAAATTCAACAATCTCAAACGTGAAATTATCAACTCCATATTTCCTAATAGCTCTATAAAAATGGCAATTAAAAACTACGGACTCTTTATTTTGAGACTCAGATATATGTTGTCTCCATCTCGCAGGAATATCAACTGATTGACCTATATAACATTTCCCGTTAATTTTATTTGTTATTTTATAAATACCGCAAAAATCCATAATATAAGTCCTCCTAAACTTAAATTATATTAAGCAGTAATCTGATTGTAGGAGCAATCAGAAAGGTAGCTACTCCCTGTCCTGCTTTTTATTGTTTATATATTAGAGCGGTTAGATTATAGACTTCATTAACGTATGCCAAAATTCATTGAGCTACTCGTCCTCCCTATCCGCTCGTTGTATATTTTTGAGTGTTTTTATTTTCAGCTTTTGATTAAACCTAAGTTGGAACTTACAACCCTAATAGTACCTCCACGGCAACGCACCAACATAGTAGCCGCTTCATAAGCAAATATCAATATACTAATTGAATAGAGTCTATATCAAACTCATCTTCTTGCAACTGTTGTTGCCATGCATTCTCGATTAAATCAATAATATGGTTGCCATACATAATAGTCACAATTCTATCCTTTGTGCCTGTGCGCGGTTCTTCCAGCTTGATTTTGTCCTGCTTGATAACCGTCTTTAGATTAACCGCCTCTATAACCATCATGTCAGTTTGACCGTATGGTTCAAGCTGATTGGCTAATTCTTCAGCAGTATATTGATAATATTCACCGCTATCTGTTAGCTCGTTCTGATAATCTTGCATAGAGATAAGGAATTTCATATTATTGGTTTCAAGCTGTTTGCGCAATGAGAGCCATCCAGTGCTATTTAGTTCGGGTGTGCCAATAATTGGTATTAAGCATGGTATAGCATTTTTATCAACTGTACGGCTATGATAATCATCAATCTTAGCTTGAGATACAACCTGATATTTGTCGGACAATCCAAAGCCGCGCGAATCCCATCTTGCGCCCAAATCTGGTCGTGGTAATGGTTCTGTAAGATGGTTTGCTATTACCTCACCACCACTACGCGAGTCGAATAGACAATAATCTGCATCATATACCCATTTTAGGTATCTAAATCTATCAGATGCGCCGATTGTATCGGATGCGTCATGTCCCTCTATATAGTCAACATGTCGTTCAAATCTATTCTTTTTGCTATTCCAATGCGCCGACATAAGAGTAATGATTGTATTATCGTTCTTTGTGCAACCAGTCGTGTTTGCAAATGCCAAGTCCATGGACAGTATACGTATCTCATCCTCTTTCTTTTCTGGGAAATCAGGTTGTTCACCAGCAAAGAATTGTAATGCAGTAGGTGGACGGAAACAACGCTCAATGATTTGATTTTCTTTAAACGACTTTAGATTGAAGAACGCATCATCGCCCTCTGAAATCATCTCATTCAAATCTTCCATCCTAAAGTCCATTTCACCGCCAGCCTTACCATTCCAATAATCAGCCCATGTCTTAAAGCCATTATCAATAGCCATAAATATATCACCGGCAAAAATATTGCATCTTACTTTGGAGTCGGTAAATATACGAGTGAATGTCTTTTTGAACAATAGCCAGAACCACTCAAACTTATATCGAGCAGATGTGATATAGATATGTTGACATTCCTCTTTCCAACGGGGATTATTGCCATATACAGGATTACTAAGATATTTGGCTTGTCTTGGATGCGCCATCTTCTCAAAGACGGAATCAATCATGCCTTTTTTGAGCAAACGGGCTTCTTCGTATGTGAGAATTGTTGCTCTTGGCCCACGAGAGCTATCTTGGCATGGTAGTACACGCAAAGTAGACCCGTTAAGCTTGTTCTCTATTCTATAGCCATCTTCTGGTTTAGTAATAACCAAATATTCATGCTCATACATATATAAGAGATATGGCGATAATTTTTTAATCAATTCATCCCTTATTTTATCTTCAACCATCTTGTTTGCCTGTGCAACAGTTGATGATGTAATTACCGCCTCTGTGTAAGGGTAAAGGTTCATCTTTACAATATTACCTAGACCTACAATAAAGGTTTTGGATAAGCCACGACAACATATTGCAAAAAATACATCTGATATTCCCATCAGATATATCATTATCATCTGAAATGGGCGTAACTTAATGCCAAGAACTAAATCAACATAAATATGCCAATTTCGGCGTAACTAGAATAAAGTCAACCACTCTATAGCATTTTCTTCTTTCTGTGCGTCTTTCATTGCATTTTCTTTTGCTTTTGCCGTAATTAGGTGGTTTCCAAGGAACTTGCGTCTCAAGCCCCCCATCTGACTTTTCATTCTACATCACCACCCATCATCTCTTTTGATCTGAGGGCAAATCTGGATATTCTCGCGTCCCCCCAACCAGATTCTTACAACATCTCAAAATATCTTTCCATGTCAGCTCAAACCCACTAAAATCCTTATATTTATTCAAATCCTCACATTCACACGGTTTTGTATTTTCAATATTCCATGCCATGCGTTCTATGAATTTTTCAGTATCACTCTGTTTGTTTTCCTTAAATTGGTCTAGTTTTAGCACCTTCATCAATTTAAGAATTTCATCGCCAGCGTCTTTATCTGTAGGATCTTTGAATTTGCGCAAATTGGCTTGGCACAGATTTCTATATGTCATCTCTTTAGCTGTGTCCATATCAAGGATTTCTTCTGTGTATCGTTCAAAAATATCATCAAGCCACTGGTATTCCCATTCTTCATAATCAGCGCCCCACTGACGATTCCATCTTGCTTTAAGCGCCACCTCATCAGTTTCGCCCTTAGCCACATCGCCTAAATCCTTGAAATTAGACAGCTCCATATCACTATCCCACACACCCGTTAATTTATCAGGCGATGTAGATAAATATGTGTGATATAACATAAATAGACTAGGCTTTTTACCTTTAGCAGCCTTTTCTAGTGTATCAAGACAAGCAGTATATTCAGCCCGTCTCATGGGAATACCAGTCTGCATACAAGTTGACCATAATGCCGCACCTTGATCTTTGGTATATTCAAGAGCTTGCTTATATAGCTCAGTCACACACGATTTGCATTGTTTAATATATTCGCCCGTTTTGATTGGGCTTTTATAGAATTGGCTATCTTGCTTTTCTTTGCCACAATATGGGCAAAACATATTCTCATTCCTTTCCATTTCCGTTAATATAACAAAACGGCCAGCCCCATATAGAGCCAGCCGTCCGTTTATTCCTTTTATTCAGTTGTCAATGTTCATACTGTGATACCGTATTTCTACGGGCATGCGGCGTTTCGCCTTTAGCTAAACAACAGTTCCCATTGAGTTGGGCTTATTGTAGATGTGAGCCAATTGGCTCCGATCACCTCCTTCTCAATTATGCTTCGGATAAACCAGTGGATAATTAAAGATAGTGATGACCTCCTTTCGGATATTCATAGCCGCCAATGAGTAGTAGCGACAGGCAGTTTCAGTATGTACCTAGATACAAACATTTCGTTAAAGCCTCATTTATCAAGCGCCATCGAGCATCTAGCGCCACTCACTGTTATGTTTTTAGTTTCTTCTTCACGGCTAAGACTCGCTTGGTGTTACCGCCAATTTGGCCTTATTTAATCTCTCATCCCATGCTCACGAGAACCGCAATGCGCCTCATCTTATTTCACCCACGCATGGCGCTATGTTGGGAATTATGGATGGATGGGTCTTTAGCTCCTATGATGCCTCGCCCTCCACTTTACCGCATAGTCGGTCAGCACTTTCTTGTCGCCTTGCGGTGTGCTGAAAACCCAATATAAACGTCCATATATAACCGTAAGTCGCAACCGGCTATATACTTCATACGCTCGTATAACACACCTGTTGCTATACGCCTATCGTCAAGGATAGGATTTATATTCAACTCTGCTAGGCGGGTCAATCGTCCCACAAGCATGATTGACACAAATCACCTAGCAAAGAATGAATCTAGTGGTATATGCTGGCAACGTCATTAACGCTACCAGCACTCGCTACTGCGATGATTTCAAATTAAGGGTGGTAGCGCCATTTGCAACTGACGCTACCGATAAAATAAATTCTGTCATATGACAGCGAAAAGCGTTCAGGCTTTTCCTCTATTATAGAACTTGTAGGACGCATCCCCAAGCCAAAGCTAACTCCGCAGATATTAGCCGCAATTCCATAGTTGTATTATATCACACAATCTATTGATTGTCAATATCAATTCAAGATATATTTCTTAGTCCACGTCTTTTGTCCATCTTCAAATAGCATGAGTAATGCACCAGCTCTTGACAACTTGCGACATCTCTTGCTATAATCATCAATGCCAACAATGGATGGACATTTGATTACCTCTTTCTCGGTATTTAAGCCAATGCCAACTGATTGTTGCTCTAAATGATGGAAATGCCCAAGTAGCAGTATGTCAATATCAATTTGGTGATAGTCCTCAAAGAAGACAATTTCTCTAGTTACATCCTTTGTATCGTCTCCATGATAAGCTAGGATATTCACGCCTTGAATCGTCTTGAATCCGCATTCAGCATACGGAGCGACCTCAATGTTGGGATTATCCTTGAGACGCAACCGAACAATCTGTGTGATAATCTTAGCGATATTATCTTCTGGAAGGTCGCCCTTTTTCATGTTAAGAGAACGAATAGTCGAATGATTGCCGCCAACGGCAATATATTCAATAGGCATTTGTAAACGCTCACTTAACTCAACTAGCCATTGGCTGATATACTCAGCATATTCCATAGAGCAATCAACAATGCCAGCTTTAAGCTTCATAAGGTCTGACATATGTAGTATCCCCTGAATGGAATCCCCCATATCAAACACTACTAAGCGGCTGAATGATGATACTGAATATGCGTCATCTTCAATGCTATTCATTAACTTTTCCATCCGCGCCTTGAATACATCTGGATTATATACATTGACCTTTTCACCAAACAGTGAATCCATATCAATCATTGTGCCATAATGCTCATCGCCAATGCACAATACACCAACTTGCTCACGAATTGGGTCTGGCTCGAATTTGCGGCTAAACTTGATTGGCTCAAGCCGATTGATAGCTGCGACAATTTCTTCACTGAGCATATCATGTCGCGCCACCTCACGCTTATTTGCCGCATACTCAAGATTTTCTGTGCGCAGTTTAAGTCGTGATTTCTCTAGCTCAATCTTAGCTTCTCTAAGTTGTGATAAAATCTCAGCATCTTTTTCGTCAGATTCACAATCGTCTGCGCCATTTAGCATATTGCGAACAAATACAGCACAACGACGTAGGTATTCCTCTGACCAAACACCCCTATAATCTTCACCAAGACAACGTGCCGTCCATTCTTGCAAGTCAATTAACTTACTGTCTAGCAACTCAATCGCTTGTCGTATCTTCTGTAGATTCATTCAATTTCTGTTCCTTTTCCTTCTTTT
>ERZ1034928.189-NODE-189-length-39154-cov-226.987365_pt1 | contig 39154 bp, 46 predicted proteins | sample MGYA00520627_ERZ1034928 | MGnify/ENA primary metagenome ERZ1034928 (study PRJEB33766, sample SAMN09781755) | gut metagenome | biome: gut microbiome | host: Homo sapiens | place: Madagascar | study: EMG produced TPA metagenomics assembly of the PRJNA485056 data...
GGTGGAAGCATGACGGCACTAACACGGTTGGAACGCGCATATGCCGAAATTCGGGAAATGCCCGCCGCCGACGTTGCGGAGGTGGTGCGGTGCAGAGCCTGCAAGCATCTTGTCAACGCGACGATTAACGCTAACGGTTTCCTCATCTGCGGCATCAGCGATATGGAGATTACACCGGACGATTTTTGCAGCTACGGGGAATCAGAATGAGCGGGCTGCGGCGCGATGATGGAGGACACAAATGAGTGATAAATACATCCTACGTTCCAGCGCAATCGATGCGATCAAGCGGAACAGTGGGACTTTGTATACGAGAGAAGCGGAGTTCTTGCTTCGAAGAGTCATTCTTCTGCTTAAAAATGCTCCCGCCGCCGACGTTGCGCCGGTGGTGCGGTGCAAGGACTGCATTTACAACATCGACGGCATGTGCTTTTCGCGCACGTCCTTAAAAAACGCTGTTGCTGTCGAGCCAAATAATTTTTGCAGTTGGGGCGCGACCGAATGAGCGGGCTGAGATTTGAATCGATGGCGGATATGCCGCCGAAGATGCGGGAGCTTTACGCGAAGCAGGCGGCCGGCGCTGCGGGTGCGCAGCAAACAGCGCAAAGCGCTGCGAAAACGCAGCAGAAATACAAAAATCAGAAGGCAAAGCGCGGAGAGGTGCACTTCGACAGCCAGAAAGAGGCGCGGCGGTACGACGAGCTGATGGTGATGCTCCGCGCGGAGATCATTACAGATCTGCGCTTGCAGCCGCAGTTTACGCTGCAGGAGAGCTACCTAACAGAGAACGGTCAGCGCATCCGCGCGATCCGCTACACGGCGGACTTTTCTTACCGCTTCGGCGGGAAGCTGGTGGTGGAGGACGTGAAATCAACGGCCACGCGCACCAAGGAGTACCTGCGCAACAAAAAAATGATGCGATCCAAATACGGGATCGATATACAGGAGGTGTAGGGATGGCAGAGGATGAAAAGCGCTGCACACTGCCGAAGTCGGCGCGATGCTGCCAGATGGAGTACGCGGGCGACGAGGCCTGCACGCACTGCGGATGGCAGCCGGAGGAGCGGGCACGCAGAAGGGCACTGCCGCTCACGGAGGATGAAAACGGCGTGCGGAGAAAGCACGTCGGGAAGGAGCAAACAGATGGCTGAAATCATGCAATATTTTGCCGTAGAGCTGGATTCGTTTGTAAATGAGTACAACGGCAAGCATTGGGATGTGGATTTCGTTGGAACGGAGTATTCCCCGAGGATCGTGATGGAGCAGGCGACACCGCCTCTCTATAAGATCGAGGAGGATGGAAAACGGACGATCGAGCCGAATCCGACGGTACAGATCATCGGCAGGCCGGACTTGCAAGTAGTGACGACCGGCAAACTCCAGATCAGAAAAAAGATCTTACCAAGATGGTAAACGGTGCGGCAAATCTATTGGAGCTATTCCTGCACGGGTTTATGCAGGAGCGCAAGGAGATCGAGGCGGCAGACAGCCGGGAGAACTGATTTTTTGATGGACTTATGCCTGCGCACTGTGCCATGAGGTGCGCAGGAGGGAGACCCGGCTTAAGGCTCCGGGCGCGGCAGCTGCAAAGGCCGCGCCTGGGTAAAAAATGAGGAGTGGATAGTATGCCGACGATGATAACGATGCAGTGCGCACACTGCGGGAAGGTATTCCAGCGAGAGCTGCACAGGATGAATCATGCAAAAAAGTTTTATTGCAGCCAGGTGTGCGCGGCAAAACAGGCGGCGCAGGACCGCGAGGGCGTTCCGTTCGAAAAGAAAAATTTCCCGACGCAGACGCGCATCCGGATCACGACAAGGATACCGGTATTCCAGAAGCTTCAGCCCAAGGTGGGCGCGGTGTATGATGCGCTGAAATTCGAGGCAAGGTACGGCGGACACGGAGGATATGTGATCGAGTCCGGCGGAAAGAAGATCAATGTGCGGCTGGACGAGGCAGTGGAAATATGACTGCACGCTGAACGCATGGCCGGAGATTCCGGCCACGCTTTGAACGGGCAGAATGCTTGCAGGGGCGGACGGCTCTGTCCGCCCGGAAGGAGTGGCGGAAATGGCGAAAAGGCACAAGCGGCGGTTATTTGCCGGGGCGGTATGCACCCAGATCGTCTACAACGTGAGCGAACAGGCGGATATCAAGAGCAGCAAACCGCGCAAGCCGCGCTTCGCCACGCAGGCTGAGCGCGACGAATTCAACTCCAAAATTTCGGCGGGCAAATTCGTGGCGCTTATCAACGCCAACTTCGGCCCGACAAGCCTCTACTCCACGCTGACGCTCAGCGCGGAGTTTGAGGCGCATACCGTGGAAGAGATCAAGCGCATCCGCGACAACTACTGGCGCAGGCTTACATACCGATACCCGGAGGCAAAGATCGTGATGGTATACGGGCGCGGAAAATCTACGAACCGCTTCCACATCCACATGATCTCCGAAGGCATCCCGGAGGACGCCATTGCGAAGCTGTGGGGCCTCGGAAGCGTGGTAGAAAGCAAGCACCTTCGCAAGCACAACTATTATGTAAACCTGAACGGTGAAAAGGTAGATCATGGGCAGGACTATGAGGCGCTGGCGAACTACCTGCACGGTCACTGGCAGAAGGAGTTCGGGGGACACAGATACAAGGCAAGCCGCACCTGCACCAAGCCGGAGCCGGAGCCTGCGACCGAGGCCGTGCGGGAGTACAGCCCGGAGCATCCGCCGGTCGCCCCGCGCGGCTATGTGCTCGTCGAGGCCAGAGCCACACAGTACGGATACCAATACTATAAATATGTATTCGATCCCAAAAGGATGAAAAATTGAAGCGGACGGGAGCCGCTTAAATCTTGCCTTGTAAATGTGTAGGGTTTTGCGACGATGCCGAGGGGAGGCGAAAAAAGTACTTGCAATGCGAACAAAAGTGTGGTAAGGTGCTAGTGAGGGAAGGAGACCGCGTCGTCTGCCCGATATGCGGCAGACGGACGTCGGTCCGACTGCTGGAGTCCACACGGCTCCGGGACTTCCCGCTGTACTGCAAAAATTGCAGGAAAACCTCGATCGTGAATACTGAGCCTGAGCCTATGAGCCTGAGCCGATGATCTGTCCGCTGCTGCGGAGGTCGTCGGCTGCTTGTGCATCCGAAGAGCAATATGGACGAGCGAAAGCCGGATCTCCGCGAAAGTGGGGGTCCGGCTTTTTTGCATATTTCGGAGGCTGTGCCGGGCGAAGGCCCGAGGCAGTACGAGCCATGTTCTTTCCTTCCTACTGGGCGCGGAGTTGGGGACCTCCGCGCCTGGCAGAGCTTCCGAAAAAGAAAGGGGGCGAAGAGCCTGAACGAAAAGGTGTACAAGAGCGCGCGGGAGCTTCGCTCCGCGATCGACCGGTATTTCACATCGATCTGCTACCGGGAGCCGGTGACGAGGACGGAGCCGGTGCTGGAGGATCGGGAATTTATCAGAAACGGAGAACGGATCGTGATGCAATGCCCCGCGCTCGACAAATACGGGCACACGCAGACGGCGGTCGTGCCGGTGATGCGCGGGAAAAAGCCGCTCATGCGCGAGGTATGGATACGGCCTCCGTGCATGCCGGAGCTGCTGGGCGCGCTGGGACTGGACGAAAAGCAATGGGATGCGATGCGCACATCGGAGGAGTTCGCAAAGACCTGCGCGCGCGCAGGGGCGCGAATCGAGATCTACAACATCCAGCGACTCGACAGCTCCGCCGCGAACGGCGCAAAGTTCCATCTGGAACGAAAGTTCGGATGGGATGAAAAGGCAGGCGGTACGACGGAGACGGAGATCGAGCTTCCGGAGGAGATCGCACAATGGCGAAGATAACGCTCGACTTTTCGCGCATCTCCGACAAGCAGAGGCGCTTCATGGAAGCGCTGACGCGCTATGTGGCCTACGGAGGGGCCAGAGGCGGCGGAAAAAGCTGGTCCGTCCGCGCGAAGTCGAAGCTGCTGGCGCTCAGCTGGCCGGGGATCAAGATCCTAATCGTGCGCCGGACGTATCCGGAGCTGCTCAACAACCACATCAACCAGCTCAGGCAGGAGCTGAACGGCGTCGCGCGGTATGCGCAGGACAAGAAGCTCCTGACATTCCGAAACGGATCGACGATCAAGTTCGGCTACTGCGCGAACGACAACGACATGCTCCAGTATCAGGGCGCGGAGTACGATGTGGTATTCATAGACGAGGCCGCGCAGCTCAAAAAGGAGTGGCTGGACGCCATCGACACAACGGTGCGCGGTACGAACGGATTCCCGAAGCGCACCTACTACACGCTCAATCCGGGCGGCCAGAGTCACGGATATTTCAAGCGGCTTTTCATTGACCGCATTTTTGAGGAAGGCGAAAAGCCGGAGAACTACACGTTCATCCAGGCGCTTGTGACCGACAACAAGGCGCTTATGGAGACACAGCCGGAGTACGTCCAGACGCTGCAAAAGCTGCCGGAAAAGCTACGGCAGGCATGGCTGGAGGGCCGGTGGGACATTTACGAGGGCCAGTTCTTTGAGGACTTTATCAACAACCCGGAGGGCTACCGGACACGGCAGAACACCCACGTGATCGAGCCGTTCACGCCCGATCCGGGGTGGACGATCTGCCGGAGCTACGACTTCGGATACGGAAAGCCGTTCTCCTGCGCGTGGTGGGCCGTAGACTACGACGGCGTGATCTACCGCATTCTGGAGCTTTACGGATGCACGCGCGAGCCGAACACCGGCGTCAAATGGTCTCCGGACGTGCAGTTCCAAGAGATCGCGAAGATGGAGCGAGAGCATCCATGGCTGGCCGGAAAGCAGATCACCGGCGTGGCCGACCCTTCGATCTGGGACGCTTCGCGCGGAGAAAGCGTGGCGCAGACAGCGGCCAGATACCGCGTCTATTTCACACCCGGCGACAACGCGCGCATTCCGGGCTGGATGCAGTGCCATTACCGGCTGCAATTCGATGAGAACGGATACCCGCGCATGTACGTTTTCAACACCTGCAAGGCGTTCCTCCGGACGATCCCACTGCTCATGTACGATGAGCACAAGCCGGAGGACCTCGACACGAGCCTTGAGGATCACGTCGCGGACGAATGGCGGTATTTCTGCATGAGCCGTCCGGTGAAGCCGATGCTGGCCGTGCCGGAAAAGCCGCAGTGGATCGACCCGCTGAACATGATGGAGGACAGATGATGCGATACCCCGAACTGAACGCGCCTGCGCAAGAACAGCTGGTGACGGAGGCCTTCGCGGGCTACAACCACAACCTGCGCATTGCCGATGGCGAATTCTACGAGATGCAGAATCTCACATCGGACTACTATCCCCTGCTGTCTCAGCGCGCGGCCCGCGCAATGGTCGGCGATTTCTCCGACATCCAAGGGCTGCTGGCAAAGGACGCGCTGGCATGGATCGAGGACGGCGTGCTGTGGTACAACGCACTGTCCATGGCTCCGTACATGGGCGGGGTGCTGCTCTCCGAGGGAGAAAAACAGATGGTGTCCATGGGCGCGTACATCTGCGTTTTCCCGGACGGATGGTATTTCAACACCGAGGACTACACGGACAACGGATACATGGGCCATGAAAACCTTGTGGACTGCACGCAGACGGCACTTTCCATCAAGGTCTGCACCGTGGACGGGGCCGTGATCACGATCACATACCGGCAGCAGGCCATGCCGGAGGACGCCGCGAACGACGCCTACTGGCTGGATACGGGCAAGCATGAACTCAAGCAGTGGAGCTCCGTGCAGAGCCAGTGGGTGAGCATCCCGACGGTATACGTCAAGCTGGAGGCAAACGGCATCGGAGCGGGCTTCAAAAAGTATGACGGCGTGCAGATCAGCGGGCTCGACGGGACGGATCAGGTAGAAAAGCTCAACGGCTCCCACGTCTTGCAGGACGTCGGCGACAACTACCTTGTGGTTGTCGGGATCGTGGACGCGGACGTGAGCCAGAGCACCGGCGAGGTCAAGGCCGCCCGGCGTGTGCCGAAGATGGACTACATCACCGAGAGCGGTAACCGGCTCTGGGGATGCCGGTACGGCGTATCCGATGGGAAAACCGTCAATGAGCTGTACTGCTGCAAGCTGGGCGATTTCAAGAACTGGGAGTGCTATCAGGGCATTTCGACCGACTCATGGCGCGCAAGCTGCGGTACGGACGGACGCTTCACAGGAGCCGCGACGCTGGCAGACAGCCCGATCTTCTTCAAGGAGGACTGCTTCCACCGCATTTATCCGAGCGCGCAGGGCGCGCATCAGGTAAAGGAGATCAAGGCCCGAGGCGTACAGCGCGGAAGCGAACAGAGCCTGACCGTTATCGCAGACCGGCTTTACTACAAGGCACGGGACGGTGTGTGCGTCTATGACGGCTCTCTCCCCTATCTGATCTCGGACGCCTTCGGGACGGAGCTTTACCGCAAGGCTGCGGCAGGCGGTGTGAGAGGCAAGTATTTTATCTCGATGCAGGACAGCAGCGATGCCTGGCAGCTGTTCGTATATGACACGCTCAAGGGGTTTTGGCACCGGGAGGACGGTATGCACGCGACGCAGTTCGCCGCGCTCGACGATGAGCTTTATATGCTCCGCGCGGACGGGATGCTCGTCACGGCCTACGGCTCCGGCGGCGGAAACGTCGAGCCGGAGATCCCATGGTCGGCAACGACCGGGATCATGACATGCGGCCTCGTAGGAAAGAAATATATCTCACGGCTGAATCTGCGGATGCAGCTGCCCGTCGGAAGCGCGTGCGACTTCTGGATCGAGTACGACTCCTGCGGGGAGTTCCGGCACGCCGGACACATGGACGGACACGGACTGCGGACGTTCCTGCTCCCCATCCGCCCGCAGCGGTGTGACCATCTGCGGTTCCGGATCACAGGGAAAGGACCGTTTAAGCTCTACAGCATCGGGCGCGTACTGGAAGCCGGAAGCGACGCCTGACGCGAGAAGGAGGAAACATGGACGGAAACACGAATATGACGACGATACAGGACGTGCTGGGCGACATTGGAGCGGGTGAGGCGATGCAGCCCATCGGCGTGGCGCAGATCCGGACAGCCATGGACACGCTGACCAAGTACAAATCCGGAAAGTCAGCGCTCGAAAAGCGGCTCATTGCCTGCGAGCAGTGGTGGAAGCTTCAGCACTGGCAGGAAATGAGTCCGAGTGGGAATCCATACGATCCGCAGTGGCGGTCGGCGTGGCTCTTCAACGTCATTATGGGCAAGCACGCGGACGCTGTGGCGGCGTTCCCGGAGCCTGCTATCCGGCCAAGAGAGCCGGACGACCGCTCCGAGGCGGCGATGCTGACCAGCATCGTGCCGGTGATCCTCGAGCAGAACGATTTCGAGGAGACCTACTCCGATTCGTGCTGGACGAAGATGAAGCAGGGAACGCTGGCGTGGGGCGTATTCTGGGACAGCTCCAAGCTCAACGGACTCGGGGATGTATCCATCCGGGAGATCGATCTGCTCAACCTCTTCTGGGAGCCGGGCGTTACCGACATCCAGAAAAGCAAGAACCTGTTCTACGCGGAGCTGGTGGACAACGACGTGCTCAAGCAGCGGTATCCGCAGGTCGGCGACACGCTTCGCTGCGACAACACCTTCGTCAGTAAGTACAAGACGGACGACCAGGTAGACACGACGAACAAATCGCTCGTGGTGGACTGGTACTACAAGAAGATCGAAAACGGAAAGAGCGTGCTCCACTTCTGCAAATTCGTGGGCGAGACGGTGCTTTCCGCGACCGAGAACGATCCGAACATGCAGAGCGGGCTTTATGAGGACGGAGATTATCCGTTCGTGATCGACGCACTCTTCCCGGTGAAGGGCTCGATCGCCGGATACGGCTACATCGACATCGGCAAGAGCGCACAGGAGCAGATCGACCTGCTCAATCAGGCGATCCTGAAAAACTCCGTGATGGCGTCCACGCCGCGCTGGTTCATCCGCAGCGACGGAAGCATCAACGAAAAGGAATATGCCGACTGGCGCAAGCCGTTCGTACACACGGACGGAAATCTGGGACAGGACTCGGTGATGCCGATCACGGTCAGTCCCCTGTCGGCAAACTACATAAACGTCATTCAGAACAAGATCGAGGAGCTGAAATGGACGACCGGCAACACGGACGTAAACAACGGCTCGGTGTCCTCCGGCGTGACGGCGGCCAGCGCCATTGCCGCATTGCAGGAGGCGTCCGGGAGAAGCTCCAAGGACGCGACGCGCTCGGCATACCGGGCATACGCACGGCTCATCCGCATGGTGATCGAGCGCATCCGGCAGTTTTACGATCTGCCGAGAAAGTTCCGCATCCGGGGACAGCTCGGGACGGAGGAATACGTCACCTACTCCAACCAGAACCTCAAGCAGCAGGAGCTGCTGGGCCTCGGCGGAGATGTGACATGGCGCAAGCCGGTATTCGATATCGAGGTATCCGCGCAGAAGTCCTCCGAATATACGAGGCTCAGCCAGAACGAGCTGGCGCTGCAATTCTATCAGCTAGGGTTCTTCGATCCGACAAGGGCAGATCAGGCGCTGGCGACGCTCGACATGATGGATTTTGACGGCAAGGACGAGATCAGCCAGAAGATCGCGCAGAACGGGACGCTCCAGCAGGAGCTGGCCAGCTGGCAGCAGATGGCGCTGGCACTGGCGGAGCGCTTCGACCCGGCCATGGCGGACGGGCTGGCTCAGCAGATCCTTGGCACGGATGCACAGGCACAGGCTCCGGCAGCCGGAAGCGCAAAGGCAGAAATGCCCGGCGAAGGAGCGGGCACGGAGGCAAAGACCGTGACGGATGCGCGCGAGCAGTCGCAGAAGAGCACGCAGCCGGACTGACCGGCAGAAAACGTATCGACCGCGCACAGCGCGACGAGATAAATTCAAGGGATCGCCCACCAACGGGCAGAAAGGAGCATTATGCTTCGCAAAATTACATTCCAGTTTTTCGCCGCCGACGCAGGCGGCATGGGCAGCATGACGGCACCCGCCCAGCCGACCACGAGCAGTCCGGCCACGGCCCTTGTCGGCACGACCGGTTGTCCAAACGGCCCAGAAGGAGCCCCCGGCCCTGCGGCAGCCGCGCAGACAGCACCCGTCGCTCAGGTGCAGAAGGAAGAAGAAAGCTTTGAGAGTCTTATCAAGGGCAAGTACAAGTCCGACTACGAGCGGAGCGTAAAAGCCGCCGTCTCGGAACGGCTCAAAGGGACAAAGCGAACGATCAGCAAGTTCTCCCCCATCCTCGATGTGCTGGGCCAGCAGTACGGCATCGACGTCTCCGATCCGGACAAGATCGACTACGACGCGCTGACCAGAAGGCTGACCGACGACAAGCGGCTTTACGAGGCCGAGGCCATGGAGAAGGGCATCCCGCTGGAAACGCTGATGCACACGAAGCAGCTGGAGCGGCAGAACGCCGCGCTCCAGCGCGAGAATGCAGCGGCACAGGGAGAGATGCAGCGGCGGGCGGAATTTGACCGCATCGTCGGACAGTTTGCGGAGGTGCAGGCGATATACCCGCAGGCGGATCTGTCGCAGGAGCTGGCAAACCCGGACTTCGGGCGGCTGGTCTCCAACGGAGTCCCGGCGCTGACGGCCTATGAGGTCGTGCACAAGGCGGAGCTGGCGGCAGCGCGGACGCGCGCCGTCGCGCAGGCAACACAGCAGCAGATCGTAGCCGGTATCCAGGCAAACGGGATGCGCCCTCCGGAGGGCGCGGCCAACGCCGGAAACGGAATGCCCGTACAGTTTGACCCTCGAAAGCTCACGAAACAACAGCGCGACGAAATTCGCGCACGAGTCAATCGGGGCGAGAAGATCACCTTTTGAGTGTCAGCCCCGGGAAGGGAGCTAAATTTTGAAGAAACTTTTTGAGATCATGCAGGTATGCCACGCACCGGACGCCGGTACGCTGGTCAATAGCACGCAGAACTATGTAAACGCATACGACGGCACGACGCAGGCGTTCGCAGCGCCCAACGACCTGTCGCCGCTGATGAAGACCTACTACGACACCGAGCTGCTGGAAAACGCGCGTCCGAACCTGATTCACGCGCAGTTTGCCAGAAAGCAGCCGCTGCCGAAGGGCAGAGGCAAGAAGGTCGAATGGCGCAAGTGGAACACCCTCGCGGACGCTTCGGCGCTGACCGAGGGCGTCATTCCCACGGGCCAGAAGTTCGGACAGTCGAGCATGACGGCGAGCATTCTCCAGTACGGCACCTATCTGACGGTATCCGATCAGCTGGAACTGCACGCCATCGACAACACCATTCTTGGCGCGACCGAGGAGCTGGGCGCTTCGGCGGGCACCACGCAGGACAAGCTCGTCCGCGATACCCTCGCAGCTGGACAGACCGTCCAGTACTGCGACAAGGTGAGCACGGCGGGCGCGCATACCGCCGTCGATACCAGAGCGGGCATGGACACCACATCCAAGCTGACCCCGACCGAGGTCAACAAGGCCGTGACCACGCTGAAAAAGCTCAAGGCGCCGACGATCAACGGCAAGTACGTCGCGATCATCCACCCGTCGGTCGCGTATGACCTGCGCGAGAACAAGGAGTGGATCGAGGCGCACAAGTATGCGGCGGTCACACCGCTGTTTACCGGCGAGATCGGCGAGCTGCACGGCGTTCGCTTCATCGAAACGACCGAGGCGAAGATCTGGAACAACAACACCTGCCCCGTCAAGACGGCAGCCGGTACGGGCGGTACGCCTGCGGCGACCTACTACAGCGTGTATTCCACGCTCTTCCTCGGCAAGGACGCTTTCGGCATGATCGATCCGGAGGGCGGCGGCCTGGAAATGATCGTAAAGAGCAAGGAGCAGGCAGGCGGCCCGCTGAACCAGTTCAGCACGCTCGGCTATAAGTTCTCCACCGCGACGAAGATCCTCTATCAGGATCGCATGGTCCGCGTAGAGAGCCTGTCGGAGTACTCCGGCACGGACGAGGCCAACTAAGGAGGGAAACCATGGCAGAAGTAAAGGAATCCAAGGCGAAGGATATCGAGGCGAAGGCAGAGACAAAGACTGTGTTCCTGCCGCGCGCATCGGAGACAGAGCAGCAGTTCGAGTTTGTATGCATCAACGGCAAGGCATATCAGGTGCCGCGCGGTAAGCCCGTGGAGGTGCCGCTGGCGGTGGCCGAGGTGCTGGAGCACGCGCAGATGCAGGAGACGGAGCTTTTTGAGCGCGTCCACGAAATGCAGCAGCAGTGATAATGAGGGCCGCGCAAGCGGCCCTTTTATCGAATCTGGAAAATGAAAAGGAGGCAGTGAGCATGACCATCCGAGAGGCGATCGAAGCCGTTGACCGGCTCACGCCAAATCAATATGAGAACATCGATAAGGTGCGCTGGCTCAGTGAGCTGGACGGCGTGGTCTATCTGGAAATAGAAAAAACACACGGGAGCGGGAATCCGGTCTGCGAGCCGTGGGTGCGGACGCGCGATCCCCTCGACCGCGAATGGTGCGGCTGTGTGCCGCAGGAGAAGCCAAACGAACAGACGTTCGAAGGGTATCCGGAAACGGTCGATCTCGACACGAAGCTGCGCATTCCGTGGCCATATGACGAAATTTACCGCTGGTATCTGGAAATGAAGATCTCCGACGCGAACGGAGAAATGACGCGGTACAACAACGCAATGGCCAAGTACAACGCCTACTACACGGCGTATCAGGATTTTTACAACCGGACGAACATGCCGAAAATGACGGCACCGTTCATCCATCTGTGAGGCGCATATGGGGAGCCTGACTTTACAGTACCCGCCCATGACCGGCGGGGACGCCGCGCAGCAGCTGGACGGGCTGCGGCGGTATCTGGTACAGCTGACGGATGAGCTGAACGGCGCGGACTGGTCGGCGGGCGCGGTGCTCACGCAGATCTCGCAGGCCATTGACGCAAGCGCGCTTTCGCAGGAGGAGCGGCTGACGGAGCTGAGCGGCTTTGCCGCGCTCAAGACGCTCATCATCAAGACGGCGGATTTCGCGGCGGAGAACTCCGAGGCATTCAAGCTCAAGCTCAGCGGAAACTATGTGGCCGTGTCGGATTTCGGGAAGTACTGGCAGGAGGCCAGCATGACCATTGACGGAAACGAGTTCGGCATCCGGCAGCTGTATGAGTTCTCGGCGGGCGTCAACAACGCCTTCACGGTGAACTCAAAGCAGTACGTCAAGACGGGTCTGCTGTACTACAACGGCGTGACGCCGGTCTATGGCGTAGGCGTGGGCAACATCGAGACGACCGTATCCAATGATAAGGAAGTTATCGACAAAACGAAGAACGAGCTGCTGACCGTCACATCCGGCAGGGTCAGCTTCTGGCAGGGCGGCAGTGAGGTCGCCTATCTGGCACAGAAAAAGCTCCACTTCCCTTCCGGGACGCTGGAGGCATTCGACGCGAAGCTGACCGGAACGGTCACGGCGGCAGCTGGGTCGAGCTTCGGACCGTGGAGCATTTCGGATAGCAGCATCTACCGCACCGACAACACATGGGGCGGGGCCGGGCTTTATTTCGGAACGTCCGGGCTTTCCATCGGGAGCGCATTCAAGGTGGACGCAAGCGGCAAACTGACAGCGACGGGCGCGGATATCACAGGCTCCATCAAGGCAAGCGATCTGCTGCTCAACCAGAACGGCAGCTACACCAGCATTCAGACGCAGCTTTCGTCGCTGGTAGCGGACGTGCAGGAGCTGACGGCGCTGGCCGCAACGGTCAGCACAAACACCAACGGCGGGCTGGACTCGCTCAACCTCAACATTGGCAACCGGGGATGGCTGAGCATCACGGGCGCCAGCACGGCGTCCTCGGCGGTGGAGCTGTTTTCCTATGGAGCCGTGCGAATCATGGCAGACAGCGGCTCGGTGTATCTGGCACTGAGCGACAACAGCGCGTATATCCAGATCGCGGCCAGCGGAGCTGTGAGCATCAAGGGAACGAGCCTCACCTTTAACGGGGCCAGCATCAACACCTCCGGCAACGTCACGGAGGGTACCGAGGAGGCAACATGATGGTAAAAGAAGTAAACGAGCTGAGAAAGAAGATCGCAGAGGCGCTGAACGGGTCGAGGCTGCCGCCGGTCGTGGCGGCGCTGGTGCTCGACAGCTACCGGGCAGAACTGCAAAGGCTCGTGGAGATGCAGGAGGCGGCAGAGGCAGCAAGGCCGCCGGAGAAGGGAGAGACGAAAGATGGCGCTGTACAGAGTAAATGATGACGGACGTGCGCCGTCCGGGCTTGGCGTCGGCGACGAGGTGGTCACTGCTGGCGGTACTTACCGCATCGACAGTGTGGGCGCGGACGGGCAGTACAAGTCCACGCTCGTCAACAAGGGCCAGACCACGCAGAACTACAAGGGCGGCTATTCCACGCGGAACACGCTGCCGGGCTATTCCGACTACACGGCGGGCAGACTCGGGAATCTCGAAAGGGGCTACTCCCCTTCCGGCGCAGTCTCGCAGGCGAAGGCGTACCTCCAGCAGGTGCAGAGCCGGAGGCCGGGCGCGTATCAGTCGCGGTGGGACGCGGAGCTGGACAGCCTGTACGACCAGATCACCAACCGAAAGCCGTTCCAGTACGATCTCAATCAGGACGCGCTGTACCAGCAGTACAAGGAGCAGTATCAGAGGCTCGGCAGGACGGCCATGCAGGACACGATGGGGCAGGCGGCCAGCCTCACGGGCGGATACGGCTCGACCTACGCGGAGCAGGTCGGCCAGCAGACCTACAACGCATACCTCCAGAGCCTGAACGACATTGTGCCGGAGCTCTACGACCGGGCGTATGGCCGGTATCAGGACGAGGGGCAGGATCTCTACAACCGGTACGGCCTCGTGAGCGACCGGGAGAGCATGGACTACAGCAAGTACCGGGACACGGTATCGGACTACTACAACGACCTTGCCGACGCGCGGAGCGCCTACGACTCCGAGTGGAACAAAGATTACACGCAGTGGTCCGATCAGCTCAGCTACTGGCAGCAGAAGGCTGCGCAGGAGCAGGCCTATTGGCAGTCGCAGCAGAAGGCCGCAGGCGGAAGCGGCGGCAGCGGAGGCGGAAGAGCGGGCAGCTCCGGAACCGGAAGCGGAAAGGGGTATATCGACAACACATACAACAGCGGCGGAGCGGGCGGCGCAACGGCACAGACGTACAACCAGCTCAAGCGCGGTATGACCGAGTGGATCATGGCGGGACAGCCGGAAAAGGCATACGACCTGTTTTTGAGTATGGCGGGGCAACTCAATCTGAGCAATTCGACCGGAAAGAAGCAGTACAACGAGCTGGTCAGCATCCTGAACAAGGCGGGCTACGGAATCCCGAAGGAATAAGGAGTACAATATGGCGAAGAAACGCACAGGGCTTGATGCTCTGCGGGAGTATGAGGCGCGGAGCGGACGGCAGACGCAGAGCGGAAACCAGCAGACAGGAAACGCAGGCAGCTCCGGCGGAACGTGGCGCAGCGGGCTTGATGCTCTGCGGGAGTATGAGGCAAGCGGCGGCGGGCAGAACGTCACGAACGGCCCATATAATCCGGATTACCGGACGAACACCAAGAAAGCGACGCCGCAGAGCTATGAGGAGGCGTATCAGCAGTACAAGCAGTATGTCGCGGAGTACCAGAAGCAGACGGAATTCCCACGCAGGGTATCCGTCGGCACGGCTGCCCAGCAGGCGGGCGGAAGCCAGAAGCGGGACTACAGCCGCATGCTCGGCCTGAATCAGCTCGACGGGGATATGCAGACGCGCGTACAGGCGGCACAGGATATTCAGAAGTATCTACAGTTTCAGCGCAAGGTGCAGACCGGAACGGCTGCCCAGCAGGCGGCGACGAACGCCGGGCAGGACTATAGCCGCCTGATCGGGCTGAATCAGTTCGACGGGGAGATGGAAAGACGGGCTGCGGAATGGCAGCGAAAGCAGCAGGCGGCACAGGAGGCCGCAGCGCTGGATCAGGAGCGAGGCCGCAGGCGTACCTCGGAGGAATACGGGAAGCAGATCGACGCGCTGGAGGCCGCAAGCGATTATGCGAGGGCACAGAATGCCGAGGACGGCGGGCTGCCGGAATTCAAGGATGCCTATGACAAGGTAAACGCCGGGCGCGAGACGCCCATGACGCTGGACGAGATGCAGAAGGAGCTTGCCTATACGCGATACAAGAAGGCCGTTCTGGACAAGTCCGTTTCCGGGCGCGTCGGGGAGTATGCGGGCGACCTGGCGACGCAGTTCGTCTCCGGCGGCGCGGATATGGCGCTCGGCGGCTTGGGTATGGTCATGGGCTATCTGGAGCAGGGCGCGAACGGCGCGGCGGCGTGGGTGCTGCGGGACCTCGCAAAGGCTGTGCCGGATGGAAGCATCAAGGACAAAATGCTGTCCCTTGCGGACGATTTCAGCAGCTACTATACGGGCGAGAGCATGACCGCCGGAGAAGAGACGGCACGGTACTACAGAGACGAACTGAACAGAATCGGCGATGAGATCGAGGGGAAATACAAGGGCGTGCCGCTCTGGATTCAGCAGCAGATGCCGTCGGCAGGAAATATGCTGTTCGGCGCGGGGCTGAGCGGCATTGCGGGCGTCAACAATCTCGTGACGCTCGGGCTGACGTCCGGAGGCAACTCGGCACTGGAGGCGAAGGACAAGGGCGCGAGCGACGCACAGGCGCTGGCCTACGGCGTGGTCGCGGGCGGCTTGGAGGTGTTCTCCGAAAGGCTGTTCGGCGGAAACCCGATCTATGACGCGGACGCGGGTCTGGTAAATCAGGCGGTCGGAAAGCTCACAAGCAATAAGACGATCATGAAGATCCTCAACAGCAAGGCGTTTGACATTGCGTCGGAAGGTCTGGAGGAGGTCGTCACCGAAGTTCTCGACCCGGTGGCAGAGTGGGCCATCTACAACGGAGACAACACGGAGTTTGCGGACGCGGCGTCCATCGGAAACGCATTTCTCGGAGGCGTGTTCCTTTCGGCGCTCGGCAATGTGGCCGACGCGCCGAAGCAGCTCCAGCAGGCGCGATATGAGCGGGTGCTGCGGACGGCAGGCTCGGAGCTGGCAGACATTGCACAGAGCGTGGACAGCGCGGACGTGCAGGAGGCTGCACAGGTGATCCGGGACAAGATCGCCTACGGCGTGACGCCGGACGCGGCGGACATCGGCGCGGTGCTCGACGCGATGGATCAGGCCGGAGAGACCGTGGACGTGGAGCAGGTACGCGAAGCGGTGGACGCGGAGGAAAACGAGGCCAAGGCCGTGCAGGCCGAGGCGGCTTTTCAGACGTACAACCAGTATGCAGATGAGCGGGATGCGAAGGCGCGGGATGCGGAAAAGGCGTCGTGGGCGCGGTCGCAGGAGAACACAGAGGCCATTAACGACGCGGAGGCGGACAGTGCAGCGGATGCCTTTGAAAAGCTGAACGAGGCGGAGGTAAAGGGCGCAGCAGACGCGCGGGCACGACAGCAGACGGAGGAGGCCCGCGCGGAACGGACGTTTACACAGGAGAGCCAGGACGACGCGGACAGGCTGCTGACCGACGCGGCCAGACGGTACGGCTTTGACGACCGCATGACCAGCGTGCTTCTATCCGGCTACGACGGAGCGCAGGACGCGCAGCAGTACGCAGAGGCCGTGGATGCGGCTTACGAGTACGGCAGGAACGGAATGAGCCTTTCGGCGGCACAGAGAGCCGCACAGGGCGTGAACGCGGATGTGGCGCAGGAGGCGTGGAACGCGGGCAGGGCGTCGATCCAGCGCGCGCCCATGAGTGCCTTTGAGCGGTACAACCAGTATGCGGACGAACGGGATGCGCGGCAGGCGGCAAGAGAAGCCCCGCAGCAAGCAAGCGTGCAGACCGTACAGGCCGTTCAGGAAGCGGCAAGGCCGCAGCAGGCGCCGACGCAGACGGTCGCACAGGAAGCGCGGGAGGCCGCTCCGAAGGCACAGGAGACGGTACGGGAGACCGCGCAGGAGCAGACAAGGCCCGCACAGGAGCGGGCGGAGACGAAGCCTGCAAAGCAGGAAGCGCAGGAAAGCAAGCCGCAGGCACTTGCTGCAAATCAATACGACGCCCGGAAGCTGGCGGCAGCCGAGATCAAAAAAAGCGATGTGACCGTGCCGGATGCAGTCAGGGACTACGGCAAGAGGCTGGACGAGGCAGTCGCTGAGAGCTACCGGCTCAAGGAGGCGGATGGTAAAGGCGAGGGGGCAAAAGTCCCAGTCTCTTCCATGATTACAAACTTCCAGTATGGCATCCGGAGCATTGGGTTTGTGTCTCAGGAAACGAACAACGCGGACTTTCTTGCAGACGCGCAGGCGTGGCTGATCGGTAACGCCGTCGCAAAGGGCAGCTATGCAAGGCTCGACGCGGCCAAGGCGTTTGACGGGCTGGGGATCGAGGAGCGGACGCTGCGGTATGCGGGGGAGGTCTATTATTTCGGAGACAGCCTCACGCAGCGGATGATCCGCGAGTACAACGCCCAGAAGGGGAAAAACAAGGGCGTGAGCGCGGCGGAATACGCGCAGCACGTCCGGGACGTTTTCGACAGAGGCGCGCTGGGTGAAAGCCTTGCAGGCACAAAAGACAGGCTGCTGGGAGACGGCATGACAAGGGCGGCATGGAACGCCGGAAAGGGGTTTATCAATGGCGAGGAAGCAGGAAGCACGGCTGCTGATGAGGGCGGCAAACGGGATGCAGGTATGGATTCCGGAGAGCAGGCTGGAGCAGTGGCAGAGGGCGCAGGAGGCGCAAAAACGCGATCCGCAAAGGCAAGCGCAGTCGCGGAACGAATTGAGCTCGAAAATCGCGTCCGCGCTGCGGGACAGCCGTACCTGAGCGGAAAGGACATTGGGCTGGAAAAGGGGTCGGCGCAGCGGAGCTTCCGCGAGGCCCCGGAGAGCACATGGACGGACAGCATGAAGGCTGCCGCCGCGATGCTCCGGCGCGAGGGCTTTAAGGAAGTCCACTTCACGGTCGGCGCGATCAGCATCGAAAATCAAAAAGCGAAGGTCACACGGTACGCGGACGGCGTGGTCATGGGCGACGCGGTATGGATCAATGCGACGGCGAAGAAATGGTCCGTGGAGCAGCTGGCGAACCACGAAGCGTTCCACCACCAGATACAGGACTGGCCGTATGCCATGGACGCGGTGCGGCAGGCGCTGGCAGACGAGCTGGGCGAGGACGGCATTCAGGAGCTTGCACAGCGGTATGCCGAGGCATACGAGGGCTGCTACGACGGCGAGGAGCTGGATGCGTACATCGAGGAGATCTGCGCGGACGCCTATGCGGGCATGGACCGGCTGCCGGAGGAGAAAGCACGCATCGTGCAGCAGGCCGCACAGAGAAGATTGGAGGCGCAGAGCGCAGAAAAATCCGGCGAGACCAGAGGCCCGCCGGAGAAGTATTCGATTTCTGAGGCTGACAGCAGAGAGCAGACGCAGGATGAGATCACAGCAGAGTATCAGAATACAGTACATGGCATTCTGAACGGAACGGTCAATGCAAAGGGCGCGCTTCTGGTTGGCTACACGCCGGAGATCTACAGGAAACTTGGAATGCCGGACTTGCCTTTTGTTGTGGGAAGCGGGCACGTGTATTCCATTGCAAAAACGCAGGACAAAGCCAAGGCGGAAGGTCGATTCCGAAAGAACACGAATTATCATGGACTGGGGGAACGAGCGGTTGCTGACATCTTGCAGGCAGTAAAGAACCCGGTCATGGTGATCTCCGCGAAGGACGTTGACAGGAATGCAACCCCATTGCGCAGCACACACAGCGTTGTGGCGCTGGTGGATGTCGGAACCAACGGGAAATCCTTGGTCGTGCCGGTATCTATCACAGCGCAGAGCGCCGTAGACGGGACTGTCATGGACGTCAACATGATCTCCAGCGCTTATGAAAGAAACGTCAGCGGACTTGTAGATGAAGCAATCGCGCAATTTAATTCTGGCGAGAACAGCATCTTCTATGTGACAGAAAAAGCCGCCACGCTTGCAGGTGAAGGGGTACAATTCCCCAGGATCCTGCAAGCCGCAGCGACTTCTTCTAATGGTATTGTACGCAAATTTGATTCAAAAATCAATATGTCCATTGAAAATGTAACACAATCGCAACAATTCAAGCGTTGGTTTGGCGATTGGCAGAACAAGCCGGAGACGGCAAGCAAGGTCGTGAATGCGGACGGGACTCCAAAAATCATGTACCGTGGCGGAAATGAGACGTTCAACATTTTTGACCGGAAGAAATCCAAATATTCCAATCTGTATGGCCGCGGATTCTATTTTACGGATAGCGAAAGCCACGCAAAGCAGTATGGTGATGTACGGTCCTATTATCTGAATATCAGGAATCCTTTGCCTACGCAGGAAAGAACAATCACACGCAGGCAAATGCGAAAATTTCTGGAAGCAGTAGCTGAAAATGAGGATTATGGCCTTGAGAACTATGGATACGATGCGACAGTAAACAGCGTTCTGAATAGCGTTTATGGAAAAAACGACTTTGCAATGCTTTATGACGTAAACCAAACGGCTATAGGGGATATGGTCGCGGCCGTCGAGCTTTTCAATGAAGTAAACGGAACAAATTTTGACGGCCTGATTTTGGATACGGAAACTGTTGCATTCAACAGCAATCAAATCAAGAGCGCGACGGATAACATCGGAACGTTTGACAGGGATAATCCGGATATCCGCTATTCGGTGGCGGAGGATGCGCAGGAGGACGCGAGGCTGGCAGCGGAGGAAGCGGCAAAAGAGCCTCCGACGGTTTATGAAAGTCTGACGATGGACAGCATTCCGAAGAAGGCGCAGGACTATCTGCGCAGGGTGCGCGGGCAGACGGCAGCGGCCATCCAGCAGACGCTTTCGATGCCGTTTGCGGCAAGGCAGGAGGTCTTGAAGCCTGCCATTGAGGAAATGATGAACGAATATCTCCAGACAGGCAGGATCTCGCAGGAGACGGTAGACAGAAACTTTGAGGAGTCCTACAGGCGCGGCATGGAGATGGACACGGAGTTTTACGACCAGTACAAGGACGTAAAAACGCGGCTGCGCGATCTGAAAGTCACGCTGTCGGAGACGGACAGGGCGGACATTGCGGACTTTGACGATTTCAGAAGGGCTGCTTCGGGGCGGCTGCGCATCGCAAACGAGGGCGGATTGCCGGTCGATGTGGCATACAAGGAAATGCAGCAGATGGCCCCGGAGCTATTCCCGGAGAGCATCACGCATCCGGCGGATCAGCTCATGCGGATGTTCGAGGTATCGAAGCGAATCGAGAAGGTGCAGATGTCGCTGGACGAATACCACGGCGAGGACGCGGAGGAATTCAAGCGCTGGGCAAAGAACGACTACGAGGCCAGCGTGGAGAACATGCTGGGAGCGCTGAATGTGGCAAGGCGGTATGCCGAGGCGCGGATGCGGCAGCAGCAGGCGCGGGCCGTCCCCACGACGATGGAGGAGGTCAAGAGCCTGTACGCAGACCTCAAGAGCCTGCGGCGGACGTATGAGCGGGCGGCGGCAAAGAACCTGCTGACGGCGGAGGACAACAGCGTCCTGAATCGCCTCCTGCGCGGCGAGATCACGCCGGAGGACGTGCAGGGCATGGAGAATGCGCAGGGCATCCTTGCCATGTACGAGGCCAAGGCAGACTATGACGCGGCGGCGGCCAAGATCGCAGACTGGCGGCGGTATCAGAAGGGCAAGCTCCGCGAGCAGGCAGACAGCCTTCTGAAAAACGCGGAAAAGGCCAAGGACAAGAAGGCCGGGATCGAGTACAGCCGGGAGACGATGACGCGCAACGTCCGGGATATCTTCCCGGAGGCAGACGCGGAGGCGATCAACAAGACGTATTTCGAGCCCGTCCGGACGGCCAGCGCGAACGCGAACAAGCTGAAAAACCAGCTGCGCGAGCAGGTCAAGGCGCTGGATCTGAGCCGGAAGGTGCGAAGGGGCGACGCCGTGAGCGAGGCCCACGCGGTGCAGCTGCTGGGCGAGGCGCAGGACAACATCCGGTATCTCGAGCAGCACCCGCGGGCGCAGGACCGGGACGGAAAGACGCTGGACGAATGGCGGCAGATCGTGCTGGATCTGTGGGCCACGAGTCCGGGGCTGGACAGGGCGAAGATCGAAAACGCCGTGGAGACGTTCCGGAAGATTTATGACGGGCTATTTGAGCAGATGAATGACGTGCGCATCCGCAACGGCTATGAGCCGATCAACTACCGGCAGGGATATTTCCCACACTTCCAGCCGGGGACGACAGACGGCATTCTGGGGCTGATGGGAAAGGCGCTCGGCATCGACGCGGAGGTGACGGCGCTGCCGACGACCATCAGCGGCCTGACGCACACCTTCAAGCCGGGCATCACCTACTTCGGAAATGCGCTGGAGCGCATCGGCTTTGACACGGCGTATGACGCGGTGGAGGGCTTTGACAAGTACGTGGAGGGCGCGGCCAGCGTGATCTGCTACACGGATGCCATCCAGAATCTGCGGGCGCTTGCGCAGCAGGTGCGCTACCGCACGTCGGACGAGGGACTGCGGGAGCGGGTGGACGACATCCGGGCCAGAGACGATCTGACCGAGCACCAGAAGGAGCTTGAGATCAAGGAGATCATGGACAAGGGGCGCTTTTCGCTTTCGAACTTCGCGGTGGAGCTGGATGAATACACAAATCTGCTGGCGAACAAGAAGAGCAAGTACGACCGGAGCATGGAGCATCTGGGCGGACGCAAGCTCTACAATTTCATGAGGGCGTGGCAGAACCGAGTGGCGGCGAACATGGTCGCGGTCAACCCGGCGTCGTGGCTGACGAACTTCGGCGTGATCACGCAGGCGGGCGCGCAGCTCAAGACGATCTCCGTGCTCAAGGGGATGTGGCAGACGCTGGCAAACATCAAGACGAACGACGGACTTGTGGAAGCGAGCGACTTCCTCACAAACCGCGCCGGAAGCGACCCGCTGGTCCGCACATGGCAGCAGAGCACAAGCGCGTTCCTGTCTACACCAATGGAGTGGATCGACCAGTTTTCTGCGGGAACCATTGTCCGGGCACGGTATATGGAGAACATCGAACGCGGCATGAGCGAGGAGACGGCGATGCGCGAGGCGGACGATTTCGCGGCAAACGTGATGGCAGACCGCTCGAAGGGCGCGATGCCGACGCTCTTTGAGGCACGCAACCCGATCATGAAGATGTTCACGCAGTTCCAGCTGGAGGTCAACAACACATATTCGTATCTCTTCAAGGATCTCCCGCGCGAGCAGCGGAAGAAGGGCGTCCGATATCTGGCACTGGCGCTGTTCAAGTTCCTGATCGGCGGATTCCTTTACAACGAGCTATATGAATATCTCATCGGAAGACGCCCGATGCTCGATCCGCTGGGGATCGTCAACGACACGGTGGGCGACCTGACGGGGTATGAGCTGAATAATCTGGTGGACGCAGCGACCGGCGGCGGACTCATCAAGGAGTCGGAGCCGGAGAGCGCGATTGGGACTGTTCAGAATCTGGCGAAGAACGTCGGGCAGGAGGCACCGTTTATCGGGAATCTGATGGGCGGCGGCAAGCTCCCCTTCTCCAGCTCCATGCCGAATGCAAAGAACATCCTGACTGCGCTGGACTCGGAGACCGCGACGGACGAGGAAAAACTGGCGAAGGTCGGAAAAGAGCTGGTCAACCCGGCGGCCTACTGGCTGCTGCCGTTCGGCGGTGGGCAGATCAAGAAGATGTGGCAGGGCATAAGCGCCCTGAAGCGGCAGGGCAGCTATACGGCGGACGGGCGGCTCCAGTATCCGATCTACACCGACCGCGAGGGAGACAAGGCGAATGCCGTCTGGCGGACGCTGCTGTTCGGCAAGAGCGCGACGCCGGAGGCGCAGGCGTGGGTCGAGGCGGGCTTCGGCGCGCTGAGCGCAAAGGCGACGCAGACGTATGAGGCGATGCGCGCCGGAGGCGTTGACCAGAGAGACAGCTATGAGCTCATCAAGGCCATGTCCAAGGTAAAAAAGACCGACACGCAGACCAAGGAGCAGCTGCAAATGCAGCTTCTCAATGCGTTCGACATTGAGGACAGCGGGAAGGTGCTGTACTACTACAACATGATGGCGAGCGACAAGGAGCGGGCACAGATCGACAAGCTGCTAGAAGAGGGCGCGGACATGGGAGAATACCTCCGGTATCTGCAAGAAAAGTCCGGCGTGACCGGCGAGAAGGACGCCGACGGCAAGACGGTCTCCGGAAGCAAGAAGGACGAGACGCTCCAGCTGATCGACGGAATGGATCTGACGCCGGAGCAGAAGACAGCGCTCGCTGAGGGCAGCTACACGTTGACCGGGTTTGAGCCTTGGACGGAAAACCACGACAAGCTGTACAAGGCCGTTTCGACCGGCAAGGAACTGCGAAACACGCTCAAGGCCCTTGAAAAGGACGGATACGAGCCGAAGGAGATCCGCGCGGCCATCACGGACATGTTCCGCGACGAGTATCTGGCGGCGGACAGGGCCGGGAAAGCAAGGCTCAAGGGCTATCTGCGGAACGCATTCATGGTGAGCGGGCTTTCGCAGAAGGAAGCGGAAAACAAGATCAAAAAATGGGAGGAGGCGCAGAAATGAGCGCGGCAAACACGATCCCCGGCGCGCGGGTCAGCCCGCGAATTGCGAACGGGTGCATTTGCTGGTATGAGGGAGACACGTTCTCCCTCCGGCTCCGGCTGGAGCTGGAGGACCAGGACGGCGCGGACGTGACCATCGGGCAGACGGACACGATCAAGGTGACGTTCTATGACTGGACGAAGAAGGCCGTGCAGGAATTCTCCTTCACGGGCGCGGACGAGAACACGGTCACGCTGGCGTTCACGGACGAGGTGACGGCCAAGTTCCCACGCGGCATCTACCGGTACGACATTTTATACACGCACGGCAACCGAACTACGCTTGCGAGCGGGAACATTGCGCGTGTGGAATAAGGAGGCGAGGGTATGAAAATTGAAATTCCGGAAAGCGTGATGGTGACGATACACGGCCTCATTTCCAGAGGCATCCAGGCTGTGGCGGTATCGGATGAAGGGCATCTGATCTTTACGCTGACGGACGGAAGCACCGTTGATCTCGGAGACATCCGGGGACCGGTCGGCCCAACGGGCCAGCAGGGGCCGCCAGGCCCCGCAGGCGCAGACGGCAAGGACGGCGCGACCGGCCCCGCAGGCGCAGACGGCAAGGACGGCGCGACCGGCCCGCAGGGACGGCCGGGTCCGAAGGGCGACAGCTTCCAGACCGTGGTCGAGGACGACGGAAACGGAAACATCACCATCCGGGCACTGACGACCGAAGGGACCGGAACGAGCGGGCAGAACGGATACACGTTCACGCCGTCCGTCAGCGCGGAGGGCGTTATCAGCTGGACGAACGACGGAGACTTGGAGAATCCGACGCCGGTCAACATCAAAGGGCCTGCGGGCGCTACGGGCGCGCCGGGGACCCCGGGCGCGAAGGGTGCGGACGGCAAGACGCCCGTCAAGGGGACGGATTATTTTACAGAAGCGGACAAAACAGAAATGGTGAATGCCGTTCTGGCAGCGCTTCCGAATGGAGATGTGGCGACATATGGCTGAGAACGATAAGGTAGTAGTCACAAAAAGCAAGCTCGACGCGCTGGCGTCGGCGCTGCGGACGATCTTCGGGTTTACCGGAAAGAAAACCATCGAGCAGCTGACCGAGGAGGCCGGGCATTATGATCCGCGGCCGGAGATTTCCGACGCGACGGCGACCGCCGCGCAGATCCTCAGCCCGTACACGGCATATGTCAACGGCGGAAAGGTCGCGGGCGAGATCGAAAGCCTAGCGGCAACGGCCTATGCGCCGTCCACACGGCCGCAGACCATCCCTGCCGGGAAGTATCTCGCGGGCGCACAGACCATTCAGGCAATGAAATTGCAGAACAAGACGGTCACGCCGGGCGCTTCGGATATCTCCGTGACGAAGGATGCGGCATATGACGCGCTGGGGTCGGTGCTTGTGAAGGGTGTTCAGTACCCAGTGCTCGTCAAAAGGACCATGACGGCGGCAGAGGTATCCAGCGACAAGAAAACACTGGTGCTGAGCGAGGCGGAGACGCAGCTGATCCAAGCAAGTCCCCCGTCCTTTGCGCTGGTCTACACGAAAAGTACGATCACGGGAAACAATGTCGTGTGTTCATTCTGCAGCGAAGATTTCAGTGCGTATATGTCCATGACAGCGAACGGCGCAAAGGCGGAGAAGTACGCATACGGCGGTGTGGCATACAACAGCAGCGGACGCGCAGTGTTTGCGCTGCCCAATACGATCACAGCGACGTTCGCAAGTGTGCCGTATGAGATTCTGATTTTGGGAGGTGGCAGTTGGTGAAAGAGCTGAAAAGCATCAAATTTCCGGGGCTGGAGGACGTATACAAGATTCCGGCGGGCGGAGGCGGCGGGACGGTAACAGCGGCCGACATTGAAAAAGCCCTTGGGTACAAGCCTATCGGAGCTGCTGATGTGCCGGTTAAAAGCGTGAATGGGCAGACGGGCGAGGCGAAAACAAACTGGTATTTCAATGTAACCGGAAGCGTGGCGTCCCCATCGACAACGCAGAAGGCTGCGCAGATCGTGGCTGCGCAGAACGCCGGTTTTGCACCAATTTGCTCAGCAACGTTCTCTGATTTTCAGGGACTTCCTGCTACACTTCCGGCGTTGCTGATCTCTGACATGGCCTGCGTTTTCGGCGGTATTGGTTCGACGGGTGGAGATACCTTTTACTTGACCGTGATGATTGACGGCGCTGGAACCCTGACAGCGAAAACGGGCAGCGTGGTGGTACAGGCTGCTGACATTCAAAAAGCCCTTGGGTATAAGCCTATCGGAGCAGGTGATGTGCCTGTCAAAAAGGTAAACGGTGCGACTGGTGACGTAAAAAGTACATTTTATGTAACAATCACGAGCGCTGAAGATGAAAGCATTTCTGCCGACAAGACGCTCAAGGAAATCTACACAGCATATGAAAAGGGATACGCTGTGTATGCCAAAACAGCAACTTCTCCACAAATCATAGTTCCGCTAACCATTGCAGTACATTCAGGGAATGATTATGCGGTGGTTTTCAACGGAGCTGTAACTTTTGGAGATACAACAGAATACGCCATATCAAACGACGGCAGCGGATGGACAATTTATGCCAAGGATATTGCCTTTAAGGATAACATCCCAGATATTCCAGCTGTTACAACTGCTGATAACGGGAAAATCCTTCGCGTCGTGAACGGGGCTTGGACGGCTGCCGAACTACTCAGTGCGGGAGGTGCATCGTTTTGAGTGATTACATCGCGGCGGGTGCGGCGCTCACCAATACCGCAGACCGCATCCGCGCAAAAACTGGCGGTACGGCTCAAATCGTATGGGACGCGGCAAAGGGCTTCGGAGACGCGGTGGATGCGATCTCCGGAAGCGAAAAAATTCAGCACGCGGATATTCCGGATTTCGTGAAAACCGAGGCATTGGCCGTGGCGGAGAAGGTGAACGCGGTCAGAACATCGGACAGCATTGTGTTTATTGCGGCATCGGACGCGCACCAGCAGGACAGCAGCGCGGATATCGTGGCCGGGAACCTGAACGCGGCGCAGGCGATGAAGGCACTGGCCTACATTCTGCCGGGAATAGATTTCTGCTGCTATCTCGGCGACTACACTTGGGGAGCCAGCACAACGACGATTGCGGAGACAAAGCAGCATATTGCGGAGATCAACGCGGACATTGACGAAGCGTTTCAGGGGATACCGCAGTTTCGGACGGTGGGCAATCACGACGCGGGAGCGTATGCCGTCACGCAGAACGGGACGACGATACCGGATTCGGAGCTTTTCCAGCTTATCGGGAAATATTGCGAGGGAGCCACTTATGGATCGACTGTTGCAGGATACTGCTACAGAGACTTCGAGAGCAAAAAGCTGCGCGTGATCTGCCTGAACACCTCGGAAAGCCTGACGGCGGACAAAGCGTCTACGGGCAATGTATCGGATGCGCAAGCAGCATGGCTCGCGAAAACACTGAAGGCGGTCGGAGCAAAATCCGGGTGGCGGGTGCTGACGCTTTCGCACCATCCGTTGGATTGGAGCGTCGTGAGCGTATGCGCCAACATCGTCAAGGCGTATGTCGAGGGAGGAAGTATTGTAGTTGGCGGAGAGAATGTGAATTTCGCGAACTCCAACAGTGCGCAGTTTATTTGCGCGTTCCACGGGCATGTGCACTGCTTCAAGGCTGCAAAACTTAACAGCATTTCCGGAAATACGCCGACGGAATTTAACGCATGGCGCGTGGCGATCCCCAATATGTGTTTCAGCCGGAACAACGAATACGGCCAAAACGGCAACGGCGAGTATTACGGGATCGAATTCGGAGAAGAAACGACGTACAACAAGACGGCGGGAACGGCAGACGATACGGCATTCGTGGTAAACGTGATCAACCCGGCTGCACAGAAGATTTTTAGCTACTGTTTCGGCGCGGGGTACGACCGTGAGGTATTCACCGGCGTTGCGTCCGTTGCGGTAACGGGTATTGCACTCAATGCGTCCTCCGGAGAACTTGAAAAGGGCGGAACGGTCACGCTGACGGCGACGGTATCTCCGGACAATGCCAGCAACAAGACGGTACTCTGGACAAGTTCTGCACCGAAAGTGGCGAGTGTTGTGAATGGTGTTGTGACTGCGCTTTCGACGGGAACTGCGGATATTACTGCGACGACAGAGGACGGCGGGTTCACTGCGACGTACCATTTGACGGTAAAAGCACAGACGGTGGACGTGCTGGCGACCTATGGCTACGCAGATAATACGCGCCTGTCAACCGGCTCCGGAACGGAAAAATCAGCCGCTGGCTATGTGACCATTGGCCACACCAGCAAGATACCGATCAGCAACAAGCTTTACCCAAATGGGCTGACGATCCGGCTGAGCGGCGCAGATCAGGTAACGGGCGGCTCGACGGCAAGCCCTTACAGCGACAGCGCAATGTGCTGGTATACAGCGGCTGGCGTGTTCTCAGCCGGCGTGTACATTCACAATGCGGACAATTTCAGCCTCAATTCCAAGATGGCGGTAGATTCCGACGCAAAGGGTTTTACACTCTCGTGGGAGGCCGGGAAAGTGCCGGAGGTGCAGTATGGCATTGCATTTGCCGTAAAGGGTACAGGCGCGAACCTTACCGTTACACTGACTGCGGGGTAAGGAGATCATCTGATGGATACATGCGTATGCTGCGGGCGGGCCGTGCCGGAGGGCAGGATGGTTTGCCCGGAGTGCGAAATAGAAAGCTTTGAAAGGAGTATCAAGATGGATGGTGGAATTCAGGCGCAGATCGCCTCCGTGGAGGCGCGATGCAAGAGCAACTCGCACAGGATCGACGAGCTGGAGGCAGACAACAGGGCGCTGCATCAGCTGGCGACCTCGGTGGAGGTGCTGGCGACCAAGCAGGAGGCAATCGAGGAAAACGTGAACGAGATAAAGGCCGATGTAAAAAGCATCAAGGCGCTGCCGGGAAGCCGCTGGGAGGCAATCGTGAGGGGCCTTATCACGGCAATCCTTGCAGGACTGATCGGATTTGCGCTGGCGAAGCTGGGGCTTGGCTGATGCGCAGAGACAAGAAACGATGGACAAAGGGCCGTATGGCCCGCGAGCTTGTGTACTACTGCCTGTGGATGCTCACGGCAGTGGCCACATGGGCGATGATCCTGAAAACCGCCGCCGTCCTGCTGGACAGGACGTGCGACCTTTCGGATGTGCTGGTGTTCGCGGGCGCGGCCTTCGGCGGGGAGCTGCTGCTCCTGCTGCTAAAGAGAGTATTTGCAAAACCAAATGATAGAGACGATGGAGGTACATACGATGGATAAGATCATCAAGCGGCTCGGGAATCTCCTGAGCGTGAAGAGCCTTGTGACGCTGGTTCTGACGGGCGTGTTCGCCTACATGGCGGTGGCCGGGAAGATCTCGCAGGACTTCATGACCATCTACGCGGTCATTATCGCGTTCTACTTCGGCACGCAGAGCCAGAAGGTGCAGGATGCAGTGGACGAGAAAGGAGGCGGCGAGGCTTGAATGCGGCGGAGCTTGTAAAAAAGCACATCGACATTGCGAACAACTACAGGACGGTCTACATGTGGGGCTGCTTCGGGATGCCGGTCACCGAGAACATCATCCGCGAAAAGGCTGCGCAGTATCCAGGCTGGTATACGGCGGCAAAGCAGGCGGAGCTGCGGAAGCTCATCGGAAAGGGATACTTCGGCTTCGACTGCGTGAACCTCACGAAGGGCATTCTGTGGGGCTGGAACGGCAGCCAGAACGCGATCTACGGCGGGGCAAAGTACGCGGTGAACGGCGTGCCGGACGTGTCCGCAGACGGCATGATCTCGAAATGCCAGAACGTCTCCACGGGGAACTGGGAGGCGCTCGTGCCCGGCGAGGGGCTCTGGATGCCGGGGCACTGGGGACTTTACATCGGCGGCGGGCTTGCCGTCGAGTGTACGCCGGTCTGGAAAAACGGCGTGCAGGTCACGGCGGTCGGAAACCTCGGCCAGAAAAGCGGGTACAACACGCGCATCTGGAAGAAGCACGGTCGGCTCCCGTGGGTGGACTACGGAAATGCCGCGCCCGCGAAGAACGGCGAGATCATCGTCAACGGCAAGCGCTATCCTATTGATCGGCTGCTGGTCGGCGGGAAGAACTATTTCGCGATCCGCGAGATCGTGGAGGTTCTGAATGCGGCCGGCGTCTGCAATCTGACCGTTGGGAACAAGGGCAGCGTTGCCGTGCTGGATAGCAAGTAAGGAGGGCATATGCTGCGGGGGCTGCCGAGTCTGAGCCGCAGCGATTGGGAGCATTTGATCGACGAATGGATTCTTTCGGAGCGATACCGGGGAATCCTGAAACGGAAGATTCTTGACGATTGGAGCCATGAGCGCATTGCCGAGCGCGAGGGCCTGAGCGTAAACGGCGTCAAGAAGATCATAGCGCGGTGCGTGAATGTACTGCGGGAGCATATGTGAAAACAGCCACTCCGTATGGAGTGGCTGTTTTTTATACATCCTGTGGCCGAAAAGTGGCCGAAGAGTTGGTTTTTTGTTCTTCGTGGATGCCTCATAATGAGCATAGGAGCTGGCCAGCTTACTATTTTATCGGAGGTACTACTATGGAATACGCAAGCAAGGGACTCGCGGGGACTGCGCTGGGCTTTGGCATCGGCGGCGCCGCGATGAGTCTGGCAAACGGCGGGCTCGGCAATCTGCTGGGCGGCCTCAACCAGAACAAAAGATCGGAAGCCGCTGACGTTGCTGCGGCGGTCGCGCCTGCCATGACGGTCGCCGCCATGCTCGCCGCACGGCAGCAGGAACCGACGTGCAGCGAGAACATGCCGGTCACGCGCTACGATCTCGATCGGGAGCAGAAGCTGGCCGCGAAGGACAGCGAGATCGCGCTGCTCAAGGCTAACGCGTACAACGACGGCAAGATGCTGGAGATGTACGGTTATATCGACGGGCAGCTCAAGGACATCCGCGAGGCGCTGTGCAAGCAGGCCGTCCACAACCAGCGCACCGAGGACAGTTTCACGCTGGTAAAGCAGGACGTCGAGTCCGTCCGCAAGGAAGCGCTTGATGCGATCAAGATGGAGGCCGAGCGCCGCTGCTGCGGTGACAACTCCATCGTCACCTACGTCAACGCGACCTTTTATCCCAAGCAGGTCGCCGACGTCACCACGGGCACCGCGACCACGGCGCAGACGCTCTACAACCCGCTTCCGAAGTGCGGGTGCTGCAACAAGTAAACCAAAGGGGCGGCAATAGCCGCCCCGATCTTAACACGGAGGTATCCTTATGGTAACGATCGATCAGGCGATGCGAGGTGCGGCAAAATTTGCCGACAATGAGATCATTCCCCATCTGCCGACGGGCAAGGGCATTGGAGCCGGGATCGCGCTTGCGCTTATCATGGACGGCGGCAAGGCGCAGCTGCTCAAGCTGCGTGAAAATCCGGCAGTGCAGATGATGGGCGTGATGGACGAGGCCGGAAACATCGACCTCGACAAGCTCTATAACGCGGCGCGTCCGCGCTTTGACGGCCAGAAGCTGCCGGTCACGGTGCCGATCATTGGAGAGCTGCGCTTTGACGTGAGCGATCTCGATAAGCTTTACAGATACATACAGGAGGCGTGAGCATGAAAGATTACATCAACGGACTGTACGCGCGGCTGGAGGAGCTTTCCGAAAAGCCGCTGACGCTGGGGCACATCGAAGAGGCTGATGCAGTGGCGGGCCTCCTGTGCCGCCTGCATAAGCTCGACGGAATGGATGGAGACCATTTTCGTGAGCCCACGAAAATGGCGGAATTCTCCCGAGAAGATGCCATGCGCTGGGCGGAGCACATGCAGAACGCCGACGGCACGGTCGGGCCGCACTGGACGATGGAGCAGACTTCCGCCGTCGCGGATGCGAGCGGCATCCCGCACGACATCCCCCGCTGGGCGTGGGGTGTGACCATGAACATGATGTATTCGGACTACTACGACGTGGCGCGGAAGTTCGGAGTAAACGTGCCGGAGTTCTACGCGGAACTGGCGCGGGCATTTTTGATGGACAAGGACGGCCCCGGCCCGGAGGAAAAGCTTTGCGCGTATTACAGGTGCATTGTGAAGCAAAACCGTTAGCATTTTTCGTTAGCATTTTGCGTTGAAAATTGCACCCTGAATGCGTCAGACAATGCGAGAATGCGTCAGATATTACAACGCACAAAAACCCGGAAAGCGTTGGTATGTAAAGAAAACCCGCAATCTCAATGGATTGCGGGTTTCTTGTTTGTGGTGCGCGAGGCGGGACTTGAACCCGAACGGCGTTCCGCAAAACGCCTGTATTTTCAATCATTTTCAGTTTACTTAGCATCTTGGTTAGCATTAGCTTTAAAAAAAGCGGCCATCTTGTTTTGGCTCTTGAGGCGGTCGGCAGCGGCGAGGTGCGTATAGATCTTGCGCATGGTATTGTAGTCAGCCCAGCCGCCGAGTTCCATCGTCTCCTGTTCCGTCAGGCCGAGGTGGAACGCCAGTGAGGCGAAACTGTGGCGGAGGCCATGCACGCCCACCTGCGGGAGACCGTTGTTGCGGCAAAGACGGTTGATCTGCGAGCAGAGCGTATTCGCATTGCTGGTGTAAATCGGGTCGTCCAGCTGGTGCGGCGGCGCGCTGCGGATCGCATCCGCAAGCGCAGGGATCATGATCGGGACGATGCGGTGCGAGGAGACGTTTTTGTTTGTCTGCTTATGGACAAGGACGTTGTCCTCGCCCATCACGGCGGCTCCGTGGACGGTGATGGTATTTGCAGTCAGGTCGATCTTGCCGTAAGTCAGGGCGAGGATCTCGGAGCGCCGGAGGCCGTGCAGCGCCAGCAGCGCCGGGATCTCGAAGGACTGCCCGCGCACAAGCTCCACGAAGCGAAGGACCTCGTCCGGCTCCAGCCACGGTTTATCAGGCGGCACAAGCTGCGGCAGGCGCACGTCCGGCGGCGTCATGCCCGCATGGCGCATGGCCGTCCGCAAAAAGCCCCATGCGTTTTTCAACGTCTTGGCAGACGCGAGATCGGCTTCCGTGTCGATCACGCGCTGCCAGTTTTTTATTTTGTCAGCTGGCTTGTCGGCAATGCTCGCAAAACGGTTATCCCGAATCGTCACATAGCCGCGGACGGTGGACGGTGAGGCCGTTTTTCGGATACTGTCAATGTAGTCCGTCATGAGGTCACGGACGGTCTTGTCCGTCTTGTATTTGATTTCGCGCTGGTCGGCGCGGTGCTGAGCCTTGATGAGCTGCGCCTGCTTGATGCAGTCGGAGCGCGTGAGGGCGGAGACGGGGATGCTCTCGCCGCCAAGGCGGAGCTGGATGAACCATGTGCCGGATTTCAGCTTGCGAGGCTCGGGGACTTTCATGGGGACACCTCCAAGGGATACAGAATACCGCTCCGGCAGTGCGCCGGGGCGGCTATTTTTTATGCACGGAACCAGCCGAGGGTGGGACTCAGGATATCCACCACCAGAGCAAAAGCGCAAAGCGCGACGATGCTGAGCAGGATAAGAGTCACAAGCCGGTGCATACGCAGGGATTTTCGAAGCTGATCGCGCTGGATGCGGAGGCTTTTGTTTTCCAGCTGAAGCAGCTCGGAGACGGATTCCGGAGCGGGCGGCGAGATGCCGAAGTACGCATTCATGTCGATGCCGAGGGCATAGCAGATCAGGCCGACGGTATAGACAGAGGCGCTTTTCGACTCGCCGCGCAGGTACTGAGAAACCGTATTCAGGGCGAGACCGGCGCGGTCGGCAATGGCCTGATTTGTGAGATGCGAAGCCTCCTTTGCTTCGCGGCAGAGCTGCCACAACATTTTTTCCAAGAAAATCACTCCAAAAAACCATGATTGGGGCGGAGAAAACCATGGAAAGGGCTGGACATAACCATTGGTGAAAGCGTATGGTTGAGCTACAGGCGGCTCCCAATCGCTTGCAGACCGAAGCCCCGAGGCAGCGACGGCACGCTGTCACGGGGCGGAGGCGACAGGCGGCATTGTCAATCGTGAGACCATCCCCTGGCTGCTTCGTATTCCTTGAGTGCATCCAGCCCTGTTCGATGCTCGTTGCTTGAACTGCTTTCTGCGTCACAGTAGCCATCGGAATAGCCATCGCTATACCATTGGTCAAACTCCTTTTTGTATACATTCTCTGCGGCATCGTAACCACATTCATATCCGAGGGCATAATCGTCCTCGTGTTCAGTCTCAGCATCGTTAAAACCGACAGTGTATCCGCTATCATAGCCAGACTCAAGCCCAGTGTCGTGTCCGGCACTATAACCGTCTGCATAAGCCTGTTGCTCGGCTTCGGCTATACGGTCGTTCGCATCTCGTTCAACGCGCTTGACGATCTGTAAGGAAATAAATGTGCAGGTTACGAACGTAAACAAAATGTATACAAGCGGATCTAAATTGCGTCCTTTCATTGACATTTCCTCGCGTGAGTACTAGGGATCGCACCGTTTGCACGGCTCATATCCAGCATTTATTGCGGCCTCTCGGCTACTGAACGTTTTCTGATTGTCAGCATCCGGAAGATAACTGCACATCGGTCTATGAAACTTGTGGGAATTCTTATTACCAATGTACTTATCGGAAGCGTATCCTTCTGGACGCTTACTTCCGGTCCCGGCAGAGCTGGTGTTCGATTCTTCGGCCGCATTCCTTTCTGTTGGCGCTGGCGCGGAAGACGACTCAGACACTTCTGGCTTGCTCTGTACGGTATTGGTGCTTTGCCGTTTAGTAGAACGCCCCACCACACATAAAACGAAGAGGACCAGAGCGACCAGCGATAAAACAGTGGAGCGACTTTTATATTTTGCTTTTTCTGCGCTAACCTGACTCAGCTCATTTGTAGCTTCAACTTCCCTTTTTTCTGATGCGCTGGCTAACATTTTGGCGGAAAGCTCAGAAGTTTTGGCAGCATCAACCTCTTTCTGCGCTTCGGATATCTTTATCTCACATGCAATCCGGAGTGCCAGACAGCTACAATATGTGGTGTAATCATCAAGGGTCCTTATAGGTCGCTTTGTATAAGGGCTGATTTTACCTTGGACAGCAGAAAACGGGAGCCTTTGCCTTGTTTGTGCCAGCGTTTGATAATAAAACGTGGGCTGAATCTCTTTTGAGGGGTTTACGCTAAAATCGTCCGGAATGACATCCTCTGAGATGGAAAACCGTACATTCGACATAGATTTGTTTGAACCATTTGCCAAAAATAACACCGCCACTTGTCACGCTTGTGTAAAAACGTCTATATTTACAGTATAGGCATATTTTCAAAATGGTGCAAGCTGGAAATATGAACGAAAAATGAACGCGGAATTTGTGAAAGAATGGAGGAAGTTATGGAACACAAAAGAGAACGGCTCGAAAAACTCATTGAGCGAGCGACAGACGAACAATTATGTATGCTGATGAAACTGGCAGAGAAGATCATAAAATAGAAAGAACAGCAAAAAAGTACCGAGGACGTTATTCGCCCTCGGTATTTTTTTGTCCGGCAGAGAGAGAGCGGACAAATTGCTCGATGCGGCCCCAGCTTTCAGGCGGCAAGGCCAGAAGCGCGGTGACGAAGCGCTTGCGGAAGGACTCGTCCGCGTCACCCATCAGGTCAGCTACCATTAGTGCCAGTTCCTCATTCGCACTGCGATGGATGTACATCTCACCTTCTCCGGTCTCCAGCCATGCAAGAGATACGCTGAATTCCCGGCAGATGTCCGCAATCGTGCGGTCGCTTGGAGTGCGTTCGCCCTTCTCAATCATCCAGATATAGTTTTGGGAAAGGTTAATTTTTGCGCCGAATTCAGTTTGAGACAGTTTCAATGCAGCCCGAAGCTGGCGTATACGCTCATTCATACAATCACCTCCACGCTGACATAATACATCCTTAGTCTAACTGTGTCAATAAAAAATTGGTAGAAAAGCGAAATTTCTATTGACAAAGTCTAACACCGGTGTTAATGTATACTCACAAGTTAGATTTCTGCGAGAAAGAAGGTGGAGAGATGTCCGAGGAACAGAAGAAGCAGGCAAGAGAGCTTTCGACGGAGCTGAACAAGCTGACGCCTGAGATGCGCGAAAAGGCACTGATCTTTATGCAGGGCATGGCGGCGATGGTGCAGCCGATGCAGGCGGAACGGAAGGAGGCGTGAGGACATGGAAGAACTGAAACGGGCGGTGCTTCGTGCGCTGCTGGAGGAGATTGGGGTTCTTTTTGACGAGGACAGCGGTGCGGCTGAGTACGCGGAGGCGCGCGGCAACGCGGAACGCTGCATCAAGATTTTGCATGAAATCGGGATGCCAGAGCATGCGGAGCCGCCGGAGAACAGCGTGGTCGCGTGGGGCATGAACAGCGTGGACGCCTTCGTGGTGAAGAGCTTCCACGCGGCGGGAGAGGATGCACAGTCGGAAATCCTTGATATCCTGAAAAACCGCGCGTTCGAGAAGAGGAAGTTTTAAGGGAGGCGTGAGGATATGCCGAAGATGCGAGTCGAGCGGACAACGGATTACCGCCTGCGGGCGATGATCCGGGGGGAAATGGCCGCGCAGGGCGTCACCATCGAGGTGGCGAGCCGGTACGCAGGATGCAGCGAAAAGACGCTCTACCGCGTTTTCGAGCAGCCGACCGCGTACTTTGACAAGGTGCTGCCGCTGATGCGGAAGCTGTCCGTGCCGATCGAAAGGGTGCGGGAGACGATCTGTTATCCATACTGAGGGAGGAAAGCATATGAGCGATGTAGAGTTTATCACGGGAGTCAATCACCAGAGAGCGCGGGAGCGCGAATGGGAAGCACGCAGAGCCGAGATGGACGGCATGCGGGAAAAGAGAGAGCGGGTACGCCGGACGGCGCTCTCCGTCTGCTGGCTGGCAGGGGCGTTTTTGTCCGGCATGGCGCTGGTGCTGCTGGCCTTGGAGCTGGCCGGTGCGGCGCTGGCCTTCGGCGGAGCGGCGGCGATCAGCGCTGTACTGGGGAGTGTGCTGTATGAGCTGTGAGGATATTGTCAGGGCGCTGCGGTGCATATCCACACGGGACGACGTGCACGAGGACTGCACGGGATGCCCGTACTACAAGCAAGAACGATGGAGCGCGGAGCTGCAAGAAAGGCTGCTGGTAGATACATGGCCCAGCTGCGACTGTAACAAAGTCTGCATGGACGCAGCCGACAGGATCGAGCGGCTGGATGCAGAAAACAAGGCGCTTCGAGCGAAGCTGCCGGAAAACGAAATTTAAGGAGGAAGCAATAATGGAAAACAAGAAGGAACAGTATTACATCATTCGGTGCGATCGGGCGGGCGTATTCTTCGCAAAGATCGCGGAGCGCAGAGGCGCCGAGGCAGATCTGGTTGATTGCCGAAGGCTGTGGTATTGGGATGGAGCGGCGAGCTTGTCCCAGCTCGCAACGGAGGGGGTGAAAGCACCGGAAAAATGTAAGTTTACGGTAACGATACCGGCAATGACGGTACTCGGGATTATTGAGATCATCCCTTGCACCGACGAGGCGGTGCGGAGCATCAATGGAGTAAGAGTATGGAAACGATAAAAATCAAAGAGTTTCTGGCCGCGCGATACGGCTCCGGCTCCGGCACCGGCTCCGGCTCCGGCACCGGCTCCGGCACCGGCTCCGGCTCCGGCACCGGCTCCGGCACCGGCTCCGGCACCGGCTCCGGCTACGGCTCCGGCACCGGCTCCGGCTCCGGCTACGGCTCCGGCACCGGCTCCGGCTCCGGCGACGGCTACGGCGACGGCTCCGGCATTAAAAAGTATGACGGCGAAGATGTACATATGATCGATGGTGTGCAGACGATCATAACGGCGGTACACGGGAACATTGCGAAGGGCACCATCCTGCAAAAGGACTTAACATTAACGCCGTGCTTTATGGCAAAAGTAGATGGATTCTTTGCGCATGGGGAAACGCCCCGTGCCGCCGTGGAGGCTGCGCGCGATAAGGCGTTTGAGGGCCTGCCGCAGGAGGAGCGGATCACCGCATTTCTGAATGCGATCAAGCCGAATACAGCGTATCCGGTGATGACGCTGTACGACTGGCATCATCGGCTGACTGGGAGTTGCGAGGCCGGGCGAAAGGCATTTGCGAAGGATCACGGAATCGACCTGAGCGCAGATATGACGCGCGAGGCATTCTTTGAGCTGACCAAGGATGCCTATGGGGGGAGTGTGATCCGCGAGGCAATGAAGATAGCGGAACAGGGCACGAATGATGCATGAAGGAAAGATCACGGTGGAGCTGACGCCGGAGCAGCTGGCGGACCTGATCGATGCGGCCACACGGGCCGCTGAACAGGATCAGGAGGACGCGGAGATACTGAGCAGTCAGCCGCGCATCAACCGGGAGACCGTCGGGGAGCTGCTGGAGACGCGCAAGCGGCTGCTGACGCTGGCGGCGTGGATGCAGCATTTGTGGGAGGAGGCCGCAGACGGACATGGTAGTTCTGCTATGTGGTCGGGATTCCGGTACAAGCGGTGCGGGACGGTGTTCGATGCGAAAATTTGAATTTTGCGCGGGCGCTACGCGCCGAACGTATAGAAGGATGGTGAAATAGAACGGATGGATTTGGAACAGACCGCCATTGAGCGGCTCAAAATGGCATCGGACATGAGCTTGAGGCTCTACAAGCAGCCGTTGGTAATCACATACTCCGGCGGAAAGGACTCGGATGTGCTTTTGCATCTGGCGGGCGCGGCAGAAATCCCGTATGAGGTGCTGCACTCGCTGACGACAGCAGATGCGCCGGAGACGGTGCGGCATGTGCTGGATACCTTCCGGCAGTTGGAGCTGGATGGCGTAAGATGCGATATTGATACGCACAAACAACTGGGCGGTGGAAACACAACCATGTGGAACCTGATCCCGCGAAAGCTTATTCCGCCGACAAGGCTGGCGCGGTACTGCTGTGCGGAACTCAAAGAGGGCGGTGGGAAAGGAAGATGGATTGCAACAGGCGTTCGCTGGGCGGAATCTGCAAAGCGTAAGTCGCGGGGAATTATGGAAACGATACACCGGGACAAAGCAAAGCGAATCATCCTTATGGATGACAACGACGAAAGCCGAAGGATGATGGAGGCTTGCCAGCTTAAAGGCACAAGGACGGTAAACCCGATTATCGACTGGCCTACAGAATGCATATGGGATTACTGTGCGGCGGAAAAAATCTGTATGAATCCGCTCTACGCCTGCGGATGGAAGCGCGTGGGGTGTATCGGATGCCCGATGGCAGGCAAACACAGAAAGATGGAATTTGCGCGATATCCAAAAATTGAAGCTGCGTACATCCGAGCATTTGGAAGGATGTTGGAAGCGCGGCAAAAGCGTGGTTTGCCTTGCGACTGGGAAACGGGAGAGGACGTTATGCACTGGTGGCTTGAGGACGACGTGCTTCCGGGGCAGATGGTGCTTGAGGAGATAGACGGATGAATTCAGTGTGTTTGAATGAAGTGACGCGGAGAGCGCGGAAGCCGCACAGGTGTAATTTGTGCAGCGGGGAGATCAAGAAGGGAAAGGAATACGATCTACAAACGCTCGTCTATGACGG
>ERZ1034928.191-NODE-191-length-38758-cov-25.640881_pt1 | contig 38758 bp, 61 predicted proteins | sample MGYA00520627_ERZ1034928 | MGnify/ENA primary metagenome ERZ1034928 (study PRJEB33766, sample SAMN09781755) | gut metagenome | biome: gut microbiome | host: Homo sapiens | place: Madagascar | study: EMG produced TPA metagenomics assembly of the PRJNA485056 data...
GCAATCGGCCCAGACTTTTGACCCGCCCCCCTGCTCTCGGTCTGTGTCTTGGCACGGTGACAGCGCGGACACAGCGATTGCAGGTTGGACAGGTCATCCGTGCCGCCTTGCGACTTGGGTACGATATGGTCCACGTCCGAAGCGGAAGAGACACGGCCGACTCTGGCACACTCGCAGCAGAGATACGAGTCACGCTCCAGTACCTGCTGGCGCAAAAAACGCCAGCGGCCACCATAGCCACGTGCCGAACTGCTTCCCTTGCTGGTGCGAAACCAGCCGGTCGCATCCTGTTTGTGCCGGTCGCAATAACCGGCAATCTCAATCAGGCGACCGCAGCCGGGATGCCGGCATATCATTTTTGCTCTGGTTGCCATGTGTGTTGGTTGCGGCGACCGGACTCGAACCGGTGACCTCCAGCTTATGAGACTGGCGAGCTTCCTCTGCTCCACGCCACGACAATAAAAAAACCCGCGAGTGCTTTGGACACCGCGGGCGAAACTTAAAACGAAAATTGCCCTGACTTGCTATTATCAATAGCTCTGCCTGAGCATAGCGATAATTTATATGGTTTGTCGGAGCATTTCAATACGCTTCATGTGTGGCATAGTTCTTGCTTGTTAATGGAAAGTGGCACGATTTTTGCTTAATTCGAGATTTTCGCGGACGATATGGCGAACCATATTGAGCCTCGAATACACTGTGTCGCGGCAACAGCGGCACCGTCCGGCAATCTTGCTGGCTGGCTCGCCGAACACATACCAGCAGACTGCTACGATAAACAGCTCTGGCCGATCATTTCCAATGCCGGCGACAATGCGGTCAATCCTGATAATGACGGCATCAACAGGATCAACATATCCCGCATTGCAACCGGACGCCTCGACACGGAAAGTCGGCGATATGCTCGGATACCCCATAACTCCCCTTTCACGGGTTGCAGAGTATTCGCCCCACTTTCTCAGCTTTTCATCTACCCAGTCATTCATCGTTATCTCCTTTTGTGTACCAAACCCCGCTTGCCTTATCCAGATAAACGGCCGTGCCTTTTTTGGGTGGCGTGCCGATCCGGACCGTCTTGCCGTCCACCTTGCCCTCCACATAAAAGACCGGTTCGCCTGCCATGCCGCGCCGGATAGTGTCGTTGACCTGCTCCTCTCCAAACGTTTCCCGCAACCGGTCGATGAAATCAGCGATATCGGGCATTTTTTCTCTTAAGTACCCTTTTTTCCTGTTTTTTTCGCTTTTTTTCATGATGTTGACAGTTATGTGGATAGTTTGTTGACAGTTATGTGGATAGTTTATGTTTTATAAGTTATTGTTTTATTTTATAAATTTGGTGATGTTGACAGTGTTGACAGTTTTTTTTACATGCACACGAAAAAAATTGTTTCTGTTTTGTCCGGAACAGTATTTTGTTTTTTATTTACGCGCGTGCGTGCGCGCGCAAACTGTCAAACTGTCCACAAACCCAGTAACGGCGCGGCCTGAACTGTCAACATGACTGTCAACAAACCGTCCACACAACTGTCCACATCACTCGTTGTTCGCTCGCGCAAAGCCCCGATACTTTTGCAGATGACTGTCAAACAGGGCGCTGGCGTCCTCAATCCACTGGCTTTTTGTCTTGTTCTCCGGATTTTTTCCGACCATGTAAACAATCCGCTGCTTGACATCGCTCTGGTACTCATACTTGACCGCTCCCTTTTTGATCTGTCCGCGTCCGATCCGGGATATCGCCCGGCCGAAGTTGGTTTGAGACGGGTAATACCGCTCACCCGATAAGTTGCACCATCGCTGGAACCCCGAATACAACTGCTGAGCGGAACAGGAAATAAACGGAAGGGGCAGGAAACCCCTCGACCACTCCATATAAAATCGTTCCGGTGACGACATGCCCAGACTGATCAGGTCCCGTTTGGCGTCGGTCACTGGCGGATCAGAATGCTCGGAAAATCCGTCCAGATCGACGTCATTTAACAGGTAGTGGTAAAACGCCTCGATCCCGCCGTTTCGGGCTTCTTCCGCCGCGTCGATATAAAACTGTTTCTCCATTTTCGGCGGCGTCCAGATGACGAGATACCGCCTGTCGGACGGGTCCAGTATCAGGGGCTGCAACTCATTTGACAGAAAAACGATGTTCATACGGTTCGACTCGACCCGTGCGTTGAGGTGCTTGGGATTGACCTGTACCGTATCGCCGGTAATCAGGCGTTTGAGCTTGTTTTTCTGATTACGCAATTCGGCGCGGGTAACGACCTCATCGGCCACGATAAACAGCTTGCGGGACACCCACTCGTTGTATTGCGACTCGATTTCATCGTTGCCGACCACGCATCCGTACTCGCCATACAACTGGCAGACGATGTTTTCCCAGAAAAGGTTTTTCCCGGAACCCTCATCGCCATGCATGAGGATCGACGTCCTCATCTTGGCGCCCGGATTTTTGAGCGGATAGGCAATCCATTTGAGGATCCAGTCCACGACGGCCTGATCATCATTGCAGAGATGCTCCAGCAGCATGATGATCTGCCGGCAGGATCCGGGTTTCGGCGTGACAGTCCAACCGTGAAACAAATTGACGTGCGTTTCCGGACTGACGGTCTGAGCCGGGTCGAATACGACGTTATCCCTGTCCACCATCTGGCGCTCACCATTGTTGAGCCAGAATTTCACGGCATCGTTGCCGTAAGCGATACGCAAGGACTGCACTTTAAGAATGATGCTTTTATGGCGGTCATACACCTCGTCAGTGCCGTATATCAGGACAAAGTTTTGCAATAAATGGTTGACCTTGTCCCAAAACTGATTGCCCCGTTCTTTCGGTTTCCGCCCGCGCGGTCCCCTTCCCCCCGCCTGCGGAGCGGAGGCTTTTCCTTCTTTCGGGGGTGTCCTGTCCGTTTTGTTCGACAGGGCCGAATCGATGGCCTTGTGGAGCTGCTTTGAGACAACCTCCAGCGACTCGTTGACATGCAGATCGTTAAAATCTGTCCAGAGATTCTGGTCGCGATCGACAAATACCGGCCAGACAAGCGACGCATTGCCGGTTTCGGCCGCCGCATGACGGGCACTGTATATGCCAGCATTGCGGAAGGTCTGCCGGCGGCCCCGCCGGTTGTGGACGATATCGGCGATGATGTACCGGTCGCCGTACTCGTCTTTTTTCCAGCCTGCCGTGATGCTGACCGGCTGGCCAGACGTATCGGTCAGGCGGTTTTCTGCATCGTCCAGCGCCGGGATGGCATCCGGACTGATATTGTCCGCAATATATTTCCTGTAACGCTCCTCTATCCGGTAATCGTCATCGGCGATAAAAAGCAGATTGGTATCGGGATAGCGCTGTCTCAACCATTTTGCAACCGGCAGCAGGTTGCCGCAGTCGAATGCCACGACAGCCGGCCATTTTTTACCGGTAGCCATGCGGACGCTTTCCATTGTCGCATATCCTTCGCCGATCATAATCAATCGGGGGGACGGGGGAATATCCCCCAGAATCATCGCCGTACCGGCCTTGTCCATGCCCCGATTAAACAGCTTGGTGCCATCCGGGGCGATTTTCTGCAAGCCAGCCAATTTGGCGCCGTCCTGATTGTAGTGGTACATCGGGATCAGCAGGGTACCGTCCGGCTGGATCCGGACGTTTTCCGCGTCGACCTGTTTGCGCTGCAAATAGGGGGATACGGCCCCGTTATCCGGCTGGACGGCATCCCATTGCATTTTGGCCCGGTTGGCCGCAAAGTCGGCCAGTTTCTTGCGCTTGGCCTGCTCGTGTGCCTCCAGCTCGCGCTGCTGTCTGGCGACCTGCTCGCGCTCTTCTGCCGAGATTCCCTGCCAGTCGATCTTGACCGGGATGGCATTGTTATTTTCGCCTTGCCAAATCCCGAAACCGCCGGTTACGACACAACGGCCAGATTTCAGGGTCCATTCCCGCAAGGCATACCAGGCTTTTTTACGCGGGCCGAAACGGTGGATCCGTCCGTCCAGTACTGGATGGCCGGACGGCAACATCGGCAAGCCGCATGCGATCATCTGGTCGATGATGGAGGTCAGGTTATTCATTTTTCCGCCTCCTGATCATATTTGCCGTTTCGCAGGTCGATAACACCAGCAAGGAGTCGGTCGGCGGCACGTCTGAAATCACGGATCACATGATGCAAAGACGACAGCTCAATCTCGCACGCGCTGACATCATGTCCGTCATCTTTGAGCGACTCGAGCAGGTCGCGCAGCGCGGAACGGAAAACGGGAGATGACAGTTGTGCCAGGCTCAATATATCGCCTGTCAGAGGATAAGGCTCGTCGCAGAAAAACCAGTCACCCGGATAATGATACCGATCCGGGCGACCTGTTTTATCAGGGTACCACGCAAAGATATCATCGACTTTTCCGGCCAGACAATCAGCCATCAATTGCGTCGTGATCTGACTGCGATATTTATTGGTCAAAAATGTCGCACGAATATGTATTCGCAGCTTGTCAGCGCTTGACAAGTCTTTTTGATGCGGCAAATCACTCATGAGATTGCCTCCTATATTTCAGGTTGTTCACCCGCTCACCCCCGACCAAGAGGGTGGGCAGGACCATGCGGGTTGGTCGACCGGAATATAGGAACCGGCGCATCCGAAGATGCCCCGCATGGCCGCCCATAGAAGGCGCCATGTTACGGACACGAAAAAACCGCTCGGCTGGCGGCTGTCCGCCTATATTATTCGGGCGACCAAGCCCGGCACCGTCTTTTTCCGGTGCAAGGACAGCATAGCGGTTTTTTCGCTCGAGTGTCAAGAGAACAAAATTGTACTTACAATTTGCTTGACATTTATTTTTAATGTATGTACAATTTGATTTATGGAAATTGAATACGACCCAAACAAGAACGAAAAGAACATCCGCGAACGCGGCCTGTCCTTTGAAAAGGTGCATGAGTTTGATTTCGCCACAGCAGCGTATCAGATTGACGACCGAAAAGATTATGGCGAAACCAGAATCCGGGCATTCGGAAAAATCGGCAATCGAGTATATGTCCTTGTTTACAAGTGGATCAATGAAGATGCCATCCGGGTCATCAGTTTCCGGAAAGCAAACAAACGGGAGGTAACACAGTATGAACAAGAAACCCAATCCTGAAATGATTGACGACGAAAATCCGGAATGGACAAAAGAAGATTTCCGGACTGCCATGTCTTTTTCCGAATTGCAAGAAGAAATGAAACGTCGGCATCGTGGCCCGCAGAAAAAGCCGACCAAAATACCGACCACTATCCGGCTGGACGAAGACGTGATCACAGCATTGCGGGCAATGGGAAAAGGCTGGCAGACGCGCCTGAACGATGCAACGCGGGAATGGCTCAAGCAGCAATCCCGTCTGTAATCATTTTGTTGTAACTCATCATAAACAGGGCGGATGAATAACATGGTCATCCGCCTTAATCGTAGATACTGTCATTGTCACGGTCTTTGGCCAGCAGTTCGACGCCAACCAGCTTGGTGCCGTAAAACGTCATTTTGACGTTATCGTCATCCCTCATTTTTTCGCTGGCCATATCGATCACCAGCAACAGATTTCCGCGGATATCCTTCCCGGCCAGCCGGCTATACAGCACCTTCCGTTCCGGTTTCACCCGCCACTCCCATTTCGGGCTATCCACTTTAGGCACTCTGTCCGTTTTGTCGTAATCTGTCCAGTCACCACCTTTTGTGTTGCGATACTGGATCATCCGGCCGTCCAGCCAGGCAGCCAGTTCGGTCCTGTAAATGTGCGGTTCCGGATCCTGCTGTTTCTTTTCATCAAAGACATACAGGTTCCCGCTCACAAAGTCGCCGCTGTTCCACAGATTGATGATCCGGTCAAAAACCTTGCGACAAGAATTTTTATCGGACGTGACAACAAAAAAGTGCGGTTTCCGGTCGCATCCATAATTCAGACAGCCGAATCGCCACCCTCCGTTTGAGCATTTCCGTAAACCTGCCAGCGAGTGACAATAAATACAGTCCTGTATTCTTCCCGTTTCGTTCATGTTGTCATCCTCTCCAAATTAACCTGTATGTCAAAATCCCTTGCCAGCTCGACGGTCTCACCCAGTGTCATATCGCCAACCGCACGCCAGATCGCCCGGTAACTGTCTTCGGCAGAGTCCAGCTCTTTTTCCGTGACCGGCGCGTCGTACTCGATGCGTTTGACCAGCTGTTTGAGTGGTGTCAGATGCATGTCGATGCCCTTGCGGCGCTCCCAGATTTCCAGCGCGCCGATAAAACCGTTGGCTGCCGGCACCAGCGGATACACCTCACCATACAACTGATCGACAAACGCCGGACGACCGTCAACCATCGAGATCGTCCCCTCATTTTTCAGCTCATCCAAAAACTCGCGCAAGGGCGCCATGACACGAGTAAATTCCCATGGCATGGCCCGTAATCTGACGGCCATCGGGTCTTTGGGGCGATACTTTTTGTTACGCTTTTTACTGCTCATTTTCGTCCGAGAAAAAACACTTAAGGTCATCGACCAGATCGGTAATCCGGACTTTCCTGTCATAAACACCAATCAATGATTCCGGACGTTTTTTTCGTAACAGTCCGAAACGAGCACTCTCGGCATGGCAGATTGTCAGGCCGCCGGAAACGGAAAAAAGGCCATATTTTCCCGGCCGTCTGGATTGACAGACGAAAACCCGGCGCACAGCCTCCGTTAGCGTCATACCAGGCGCCACCCGGGGATGGCCGGACATGGTTTTCGATGGAGTCTTGCCCGCTCTAATCTTTCCGGTCATTTTCCCCTCCTGATTTAAGGACTGATTCGAACCGCATCCTGAAGTCGGTTGCAACGTTTATTACGTCCGTCAACTCATCACATACCCGTATCAGCTCATCGCGAGTAGCACCATCCAGCAGATCAGCCATCGCCATCTGTGCCTCGCTTTGCTCCTTGAGCAAAGACTTGAACATGCTTGCTGTATCGATCTCGCCATGCTGGACGGCGATAGGCATGACGGTCATGCCTATCGGCCTGAAAATATCGTTTAATGCTGCCGTCCGGATATTGATGGGCATGGCAGCCAGAATGGATGGGATGAAATTGGCAGGCAACAGGTTATTATCCTTACTGCTGTCATCCAGCCACCTGAAAATCCTGTCCGCCGCATTTTTCTGGCGGGTATAGGCATCCGGATGAGTTCCGTCGAAATGGATACCGGTCGCAGAAGGACCGCGAATAGCGACGTGTGCTTCGACAATAACCTGCGCTGTCGTTTCGCGGCTCCAATTCTGCGCTCTCCTCCAGCGATTGATGTGATACAACAAGGCAGCGATCAGCGTCCTGCCATCATCGTGCGAATCAATCTGCATGACAACATCAGACGTCATGTTTAGACTCCGTATCAGTTGATGCGTTTTTGGCAAGCTCCGGCCAGATAAGCCAATAATCATCGGGCCTGAGCATCTCACGGGTAAACCGTCCTTTTGACATGGCCTCGATAACCGCCGCCGATTTCGGATCAATCAGGTACCCCCTGTAACCACAGTTAGTGATTACGCTTTTGACAGGACGCCCTGACTCCGTCCGAAACCGGTATGCATCGACCAGGTCAAACGACCTCAAGAATTTAACGACCTCTTTATCCATAGTACAAAAGTAATTTTATGTTACTTAATTTGGCGAAGTCGTTAAAAAAAGTCAAGTTATTTTTTGTTATTTGCAAAAAACATCATATATGTACAATGTGAACATGACCAAAGACATCAATCCATTGTTCGCAATCCGGCAAGTAAATTTGAAACGGCTGATCGAAGAGAGCCGCTTCAAGCGGGTGTCAGAATTTGCTGACCAGTATGGCGAGCACAGAGGCGTTATTTACGACATCCTGAATGGATCACGAAACATGGGCGATGTTATCGCCAGACGACTGGAGGAGTCGCTCGGGAAACAAAAAGGATGGATGGACAGACGCGTGCACTTCGAACATCTTGCCAGACTGACTGACGATGAAATGAAACTCGTCGGTTATTTCCGCGAAATCTCAGAAGAAAAGAAAATAGGGCTGCTCGAAGCAGCATATTCCTTGGCCAATGAAGATTCCGTAATCGAAGAAAAATGACCTGATTCCATTTTTTCTTTTCTTCTCCTTTTTCCCCACACTTTTGCAATGGCGGTCAGCGATTTGATATCGCTCGCCGTCAAATCCTTTATCGCATCAAGCAGCATCGATACCCCTCTTTCTTTTTCCATCTCAATCTCCGTCGAAAAAACTTGTTTATATTGTTTTTTTGACAACGAAATGTCACTTTGCGAAAAATCAAGAATCGCAAATATGCGGAAAACCACGTCCGAAAAGGATTGAGAAATCGCAAATTTCCACGCCAAAAATAACACGTCATGTGTTGCAATATGTATTTTTCTGAAATAACATAAAAATACATAAAATAACACGGCGCGAAATGGCAAAAAAATGAAAAAACTCGACTACCACAAAAGCCCCTGGTTTCTGACACTGGTCGGACTGGCGATTTTCGGGGCAGGATACATCGTCGGCGATGACAACCGGATCGAAAGAGAGGATGCCATCCGGGCAGCACATATCCAGACCATCAGCCAGGACAAACCGGTCAAACTGGCCATGCGGGAGGAAAAATGATTGCCGACGAAACAAGAGGCATCGCCTCGACATACGATGCCAAGGTCTGCTGCGATCGGCTGATCGTCAAGCTGGAAAACGGCGCACCCCTGACATTTGCGGAAGAGGAGCATGTCCGGGCGCTTTATCGACTTGAAAAATCCGTCTCGCATGCACTGGAAATCTCACGTCGGCGCGGCATTTTGACCAGCCGTATCGTTATATGAGCGATCTGAGCGAAGACGATCTTAAACGGGCATGGCAATGGCTCAAGGTCACGACGCCTTACCGCCAGATGCTGGCCAGCCCACCACAAAAGGCCATCCTGATCGCTATCGCCCGAAATCTAAAAAAAGAGGAAAACCATGTCTCCACTCGAAAAAGAAGCGTTTGAGCTGATCAAAAAATCGGGAAGTATCATAATGCGCCGGATCGGCGAAATACTGGACGCGCCGATGGACGAAGTCCGGTATGTCTGCAATAGTCTGGCCAAATCGAACAATATCGTCATCCAAGACGGCATTGATAATGACGATAAACCATGCCAGGTCTGCTCGATTGTCAAAGAGGAGCCTGCCAGGGCGATGAGCAAGGCGGAACTGGCCATCGAGATCATCAAGGTAAAAGGATACGCAACATCAAAGGATCTCAAAGATGCTATGGGTGTTATGTCGCCTCAGCCGTATATCAAAAATCAGCTACAAAACGGGACGATTGTTTACCGGGATGGCCGTTATTTTCTGGGGCGCGCCATCGTCAATGATCCGGAAATCCGGCCATCCGATACACCAAAATCGAAAAACGATACGGAAAAACCGGAATACGGTACGGAAAACGCATGCTCTTGCCTGGAACAGGATCCGGAACATCCTGTCATTTTTTCAGAAAATGCCCCCCCCCCTTATCCGAATCAGGAACCGGTACACGATCCGGTAAAAAACCCGAATCACTATGCAGTCGGCGGACTGGAAGTCAAGGACATCCTGAAAGCCAAGCTGACACCGGAAGAATACCGCGGTTATTGCAAGGGCAACATCATCAAATATCTTATGCGCGCCGAACACAAGGGCAACCCTGTCCAGGATTACGCCAAGGCAAACCAATACTCGCAATGGCTGGTCGAGCAGACTGGCCACCCAGTTTAAGCCCCAGCGGTTGTGGGCGCTGTTCCCGGTTTTTTCAAGACTTTTGACCGGGAAAAAACAACCGCGTACTCATGATTTTTCTTTCCTACCAGTTTTCCGGTTCTGGCCAAAAACCGGGATAACCAATAGGAGAAAAAAATGATGGTAAACGTAAATATTGAAGCGAACATTGATGAAAAGAACACTTTATTTTTGAGACAGGATATCGGAACAGCAACAGACCCTGAAACAGGAAATGAATACGAAATGTCTTTGATAAATATGACAGTACCGTGTGTTCGAAGCAAGAAAACTGGAAAGTGGTTTTCAATCCCTTGGCCTTGCATTATTGATGCAGCCATTTCCGTGGGAATAGATAGGGAGGAAAAATGAAGAATATGGATTTTGGAGACGCGCTGAGACACATAAAAAAAGGCGGTTGTGCATCCAGAGAGGTTTGGAACCGGAAAAAGCGGATCGAAACAGATGGCGTCTACATTGTTATGACCACAGCAGGCCCAGAGTCCGAATCGCGCCTTTGGAAGCCAACACATGAGGACATGTTAGCCAATGACTGGCACACCATTGCAATCGGTATTGCAGCATAAAGGCGCACGAAGCAACGAAATATGAAAAGTAAAAAAGCAATATTAACCATTACCGAAGACGATAAAGGACAAATAAATATCCATATTGATTTTGGAAAAGGCGGATTGGATGAGGAGTCATTTGTCCATAAAGTCGCTTTATTTGCCGTTGAAAAAATTAACGAGGCTCTGAAAGATGACGATTGAAAGAAAACCACACAAATGGGCCGAAGTCATAAAGGCTTGGGCGGACGGAAAACCGATACAGTATAAAGACCTGAGAAGCTCGGATGAATGGGTTGATTATGAAGGAGATGGTTATCAGATACCCATGGTCTTCGGGGTGAGCTACTTTGAATGGCGCGTTAAACCGGAGAACATTGTAATAGAAGGAGAGGTATCACTAAACCCTTACTTCAGTAACTGGCCAGGAAACAATAACAATATCCGTCTTGAGTTTGACCCGGAAACCAACAAACTCGTTAAAGCAGAGGTGATCAGATGAACGATATAGAAAAAGAAATAGAAGGTCTTAATAGGACCATAAAGGTATTGGAGAAAGTACAGCTAGATTATGGTTTGTCCTTCCAGCAAGCTCAACGTTTGACTGGATTAAAAGAACGTCGAAGCGAATTATATGAAAAACACCTGACCGGTAAAGATAATGAAAAACAAAACTGAATTGCTGCCCTGCCCGTTTTGCGATTGTCAAGCGGAAATGACTGTCGATCAGTTTGGATATGATGAAACATGCTGCATTATCAGCTGCGTGAACTGTCTCGGGCGCGTTTCGGTATATGACCCAGACGAAGATGACGCAAAAGAAAGAGCCATCAATATTTGGAACAACCGCGTTTATCCAAAAGAAACTGATCTATATATCCACCACCCAGTAACAGGTGAACGGATGGACAAGTCCCAGTGCAAAAGGGTCATTACACAACTGTACGAATGTGTACAGGACATGGACGGGCTAATAAAAGACCGGGATCACTGTCATGAAATGGCCGATAAATTGGCCAATGCCATTGCAAAACATTTTGGCGTCGATATCGGAGAACACAGCAATATAAATTGTCCATGGGAAAACGCACTGGAATGGATAGCCCCTTCAATTCCGGTAAAAGATTCTGTCACAGGAAATTTTTTGTGCGGGCAATGCGGGGAAAAAGTCGAAAATTGGGACTATTGCCCGAATTGTGGCCAACGCTTGTGGAGCGAGCATGATTGAAAAACTTTTACCTTGCCCGTTCACTGGCGACATTCCATCAATAAAAACGAGTTTATCTTCATCTCAATTCATTGATGGGAAATACCTAGAAGTACATCAGTGTGTATTCATACTGCCAGAATATAAGATCGTGACAAGTATTCAAATGGACGGGGAAGAATCTGTTGAAGATCGTGCGATACGTTTTTGGAACACCCGCGTTTGCCCTGAAGAGGTGCAGGAGGCGATTAGAATTGCCAAAACAGCATCCTTACCAATCGTTGAAGAATAAAAATGAAAGAACTTGAAAATAAGATAAAAGAGAGGGCTTTTAATCGCGCATTGGAAATTGCAAAAGAAGTTCAGAAAGTTTCGGGCAAGGATACTAATATTTTACAGCTAGAACTTACTACTATCGCTATAGCTTTAGCCGGTATTGGATTAGTCGGAATCCCAGAGATACAGAAAGAAAAAATACTGTCCAGCCTTATTGGATCAGTGAAAGAAGCTACGGATTTTTGGGAAAGATACGCGAAGAAATAAATCCTGCTCAAAGAAATTGACATGAAAAACGCTATCAAAGAAATCTGATCGGAACTGATATGGGCAACTATATGAGTGCAGACGAACTGGCCGGAAGAAAAAACCTGATCAACCTGATCGCCGAATCCGTCGCACACGACATCGAACAAGAAAAAAACAACCCCGCTGTATCTGATAACATCATCCTGTTAGTGCCCCCAGAAAAACGAAAAAATGAAATCTACCATTTACGCCCGCTACAGCACCGACAAACAACGCGAGTCATCCATCGATGACCAGACAAGACTGTGCCGGCAACGGGCACAAACAGAAGGCTTTGAGATAACCGCCATATACTCCGATGACGGTGTATCTGGCAGCATGCCTGTTTCCCGGCGGTCGGGAGGCGCCAAACTGATAGCCGATGCACTGGCCGGAAGATTTGACGCCCTGATCGTCGAAAGCCTGGACAGACTATCCAGAGACCAGGTCGAGCAAGAGAGCATCATCCGGCGGTTTGAGCATCACGGCATCATCATTATCGGCGTGTCGGACGGTTATGACAGCCGCATGGACGGCCGGAAAATCATGCGCGGCGTCCGGGGCCTTATCAACGAGCTGTATCTGGACGACCTCCGTCATAAAACCCACCGCGGCCAAGAAGGACAGGTCGCACGCGGATTTCTGGCCGGCGGAAAAAGCTACGGTTACAACATCATCAAAACCGACAAAGGATCCCGCCCGGAAATCAACGAACAGGAAGCCAAACAGGTAAAGTGGATATTTACCCGATACGCTGAGGGATGGAGCGTCCAGAAAATTGCCGCCGAACTCAACCGGCAACGCATACCGTCACCCAGAGGCAGAACATGGGCCGTATCCGGAATATACGGCAGCCCCGCAAAAGGCTGCGGGATCCTCAACAATGAAATGTATATCGGCCGCTATGTATGGAACCGCAGTCAGTGGGTCAAGGATCCGGATACCGGGAACCGGCAACGGATAGACCGGCCGGAATCCGAGTGGAAAATCACCGAAATGCCGGAACTGCGCATCATTGACGACAATCTCTGGCAGGCCGTCCGGAACAGAATGGGAAAACACGGGAAAAAAATCATTGGCCGGAAAGCGACCACACTATTCGGGGGCCTTATGACCTGCCCATATTGTGGCGGATCGATCATTGCCGTCAGCAGTCGATTGTACGGCTGCAATACGCGCAAAGATCGCGGCTCATCGGTTTGCAAAGGCATCCTGTTTTCCCGCGATGACGCGGACAAAAACCTGCTGGCCATTCTGCAAGATGAAATGCTGACGGATGAGGCGATCCACGAAATCGAGAATCAGGTACATGCCATTCTGGCCAGCCGACAGAAAGACCAGCGCGATCAGAAAAACGCAGCGGAAAACCGCCTGAAAGAACTGGACGCCGAGATAAACCGCCTGGTCGATGCCATTGCCAGCATCGGCCTGTCAAATGCCCTGAAATCCAGATTGCAGGCCGCAGAATCCGAGCGTGATGCCCTGCAAGCACAACAAAGTGCACAAAAGGCCATTAACAAGCCTATCCATAAGATGGACATAGTTGGCAGGATCCGGAAAAAAATCGGCGAAATGAAAACCGTCCTGACATCCGACACCAAACGCGCCCGAAAAATCATTGCCGACATGCTTGGCGAAATCAGGATCACGGAAAAGGCAGGAAACGTGATCGCCGAATATGACAAAGCCACTCAGAAACTCTTGCTTGTTTCGAGTGGCGTGTCTCTCAATGTGGTTGCGGGGGCGCGCTACCAACTTGAGAGACAGACAAAAATCATCGCAACCCGCAAATTATCCCCTGTTTCTGTGGATAAGGACGGGGAAAAGATGAAAATCATCCGGCGGCACAAGGACTTGTAACCCATGCTGAAACCATGAGCATTTGACAAACAACGCGCTGGCGGGGCATACTGGAAACCTCTCTAATCCTATTGGCGGTCGTTCCGCCCCGTCAGACAGCGGCTTTTTTTATGCCCAAAATGGGCTGTTACCTATCACTGGTCGGGGTAGAGACCGGATATACAACACCCGAAAGGGGAAATCCGGACGCGGTACCAATAGGCCGAGAGTGCGCCCGACCGCCCGCATCGAAGGCGGCTTCTCTCTCAACTGTTGGAGGCTGCCATGCCTAATTCTCTCACCATCTGTTCGTCCGAAATCCGTCAGATTGACGGTCTATACTCACTCAACGATTTGCATCGTGCATCCGGAGAAGAACCCAGACACCGCCCGAACTACTTTCTTGAAAATCAGCAAACGAAGGATTTAATAGCCGAAATTCAAATAGCCGGAATTCCGGCTATTGCTGCAAAGCCAAGAGTTGGCACCTACGCCTGCAAGGAACTGGTCATCGCTTACGCGGCATGGATCAGCCCGGCATTTCATCTCAAGGTCATTCGGGTATTTCTGGGAGCGACGAGACCCGCATTGCCGGCACCATCCCGGCCGGTCTATATATCCGCCATGCAGCAGACCGATATCAACAGCCGGGCACATGTCATCGCCCAGCAGTATTACAGCAAATTCCGTGCAGAACTCATGGCCGACTTTGCCGCTGGCAAGGTCCAGGACGTCGAGACATGGGAGCCGGCCATAAGGCAGCCCGAAAAACCGGCCAGAAAGACGCCGGCCAAAAAATACCGCTATCCGATCTCGCAGATCAACAACCAGCGGACCGATCTGGCCAGACGAGTCGGAAACCTCTCACTGGCCGAAATGACCCGTCCCGATTTCTGCTCACCCCTCAAAAACCTGCTGGCCGAACTGGAAAAAGACGGTCACGACGTGGCCGGTTGCCAGGCCGAATATCAGGCCATGCGAGACAGCCTGGAATCCGTCAGTCAGATCAGCGTCAAACTGCTTAATACCGTTTTTGACCTGAGAGCGATCGGACAAAAACCCGCGGAACAAAAACCCGAAAAAGAACAGAAACACGGTAAAAAATGACAAAACCCCTTGAATAATACACATGGAAAGGCAATAAGGCCGACAACACAAGGGAGATAAAAATGAAATACGGCGTCACAAAAATCGAATACGAAAACAATAAAAGAATCGTTACTCTCGAAGATGGAAAGATCGTCACCGTCAATGTTTACGACGGCGATGAAGAAGCCTGCAATATCGGAACAAGCGATAATGTCGGATATTGCTTGCAGGGAAAACTTGAAAACGATTTTGACGAATTTACAGAAGCCGGAACAGCTTGTCAGATTGTCTGGAATTTTGGCGAAATGGAAGAACAGCCCGACGCGCTGGATGGCTACGACTGGAACCTCGAAGACGACAGAACGGATTGCTGGCTTGAAATCTTGGGGTGATGAACAATTACCGGACAAGAATTTGCAGGGAATGCGCCGCCGAGTTTCAGGGCGGCCCTCGCGCATGGTACTGCCCGAAATGCAGGAAAGCACGCCGACAGAAAGCATCCGCCGAGAGCAAAGCAAGAGAAAGGCGCGGATTGACCCGGAAAATAGGCAGCATGGATTATTGCGTGGTCTGCCATCAGCCCTATGAGGTTGACGGGCCAAACCAGCGATACTGTAAAAAATGTGCGCCAGTCGAAACAAAAAAGGTCGCTGCAAAACAATCTCTCGAATACTACAAACGGGAAAAAGAGACAATCAATCCCAAACGCTACCTGGACAGAAAAAAAGGCCTGTCAACATGCGCTATGTGCGGAAAAGAATTTCCGATGCAAGGCGCGATGAAATATTGCAGCGACGAATGTCGGGACAAAGCAAGGCGATTGAGCCAGGCGATCAGTGATGCCAAGCGCAGAGGATATCGCGTGCCCACTGCACCGCCGGAAAATAAACGGATTGACTGGTCAGGGGTGGATTTGTCAAAACCCGTAAAAGTGATCGCCGAAGAAATGGGGCACAGTATCAGCACTGTTTCAGCCGCCAGAAGACGTTTATTTGGTTCCGAGCATCCGCATCTTGACTGGAGTGGGGTTGACTGGAACAAGTCAAACCGGGAGATTGCACAAGAGACCGGCCGCAATTATCGCAGCGTTGTTTCTGCAAGACACAGATTGACAAGGCGAAACAGGAAATAATAGAATTACTTCGTTCCCGTTATTCATCCAACCGTTTCAATCCACCAACTACGACGGGAACAGTCAGGGATAAGCGCGCATCCCTGTGGATTTAAATGAGAAAAAGGTTGCTAACATCTTAAGTTGGTCATAAAGCCGGAGCTGAACACTCCGGCTTTTTTGCGTAAAAAATCATTGTAAATGATCCTTCGCAGCAATCATCTCTATCTCTTCAGCTTCCCTTTTCACATCTTCGACAAATTTTTGGAGGAGTCTATATCCCACCTCCCGGGGAACACGAACAAGAACGCCGGTCCATAATTCAAACGCCAAGGAAGCAAAAAATGTGATTGTGTCATCCTCATCATAACCTGTTTTTTTTGCCTCTTTGATAATCATTCGCATGATCTTTCTGATCCTGTAATTCATTCCGTCCATGTTTTCCATAATTTCTTCCACTTGCGAAAATCAAGAACAACCATGCTACTACAAAAAACAAAGCCCTCACAAGAGGGCTTTGCCAATAGGTTACTTTTTGACTTCGGCAGCCATTTTCTGCTGGAGATCCTTGATCATGCAGATGTTTTCCAGACAGTCCTTGATATCGTCCAAGTCCTGGCTGTCCAGCTCATCCTCATCCATGATCTTTTCCATTTGTTTATACATGCAATGCTCGACTTCGTGCAATATCGTTTCGCGCTTCCAGTCCATTTTTACTGTCCTCCGTATTTTTTCAGTAAGGCAATCAGTGCGTCCCCATCCTGTCTGTCAAACGTGATAGGGACGCCCATGACCGGCAGACTGACTGTCGCCTGCTTGTCAAAGGCGTTTTTGACAAACGTCTCTGTCGCCTCGATATTCAGGTTTTTAGATTCGTCCACCAGTCCGAGACCGGCCAGCAACGGGAGATATCCCTCCACGATCTTGTCAAATCTCGCCAAAGTGACAGTGGACGCGCCACCGATAGCCCATTTGAGCAATGAGTTATCGTCCCCGATTGCCGCCAGTACCCGCTGATCGACAAAATCAGCGAGCGCGGCCTGCACACCAGACATGCTGATCGCGCTCATGCTCTCTCCTACTTGTTACGGGTTGTTACGTTGACCGTCCCGGAGATCGGCTGTGTCGCCGGCGCAGTATCGGTCGGGGCCGTCCAGCTGTTATAACGCTGCATGACTTCCGGACAGATGACGCTCTTGGGGATGATGGTTGCCGTGATCGACCCAACGACGTTCTGGAGAGACGCGATTGCGGCCGAGTTCTGGGCGATCCCGCAAGCCGCGGTCTGGGCGACTGTGTCGATTTTGCCGTTCATTTGGCAGCAACAGTTGTCGATCTTGGCTTCGATGAGCTGCTCGCGGAGCAGCGCTTTTTCGGTTTCGCATTTCTGCTGTGCTTCCAGGACGCTGACACGCACCCGATTGTCCGCTGCTTCGTTGGAGAGCGGCGTGATGAATGCCATCAGCTCATCTCGGAGTATTTTATTTTCGGCCCGGGTCGCCTGATACAAGACTGCATCCTGATTGTCGGAATACTTCTGGGCGGCCAGCTCGGCGATTTTAGCGTCTTTTTCTGCCAAAACGCCCATAGCGGCCATAGCCTGACCACAATTTCCGTTGTTACCAAAAAGACCGCCGAGGATGCCGCCGTTACCGTTGTTGCCGGCACCCAGCGCCCAAAGTCCCGCCAAAGATGTGCCGATGATACCGGTTGTGAGGCCCGCTTTTGCTACACCACTACTTTGTACAGTGGCCATGATTTGCTCCCGTTCGTAACGCTCGCGGCGTTCTGGGGATTACAACAAAAAGAAGGGTAAAAAAGAGGAATGTTTGACGCGCAGCCCTCAGGCTGGCTTATTGACATTGCGCAGTTCAGTGACTGTCACTCTGTTGATTATTTTACAGCGTGGGCAGCAAATTGCAAGCTCTTCCTGCCGCTTGTTTGCTTTTTCGCAAGAGATAGTTAAGTTATTGTATTCAAACAGTTTTTTGTTGCAATTGTCACACCTTTTCGCTTGCATGGAATGCCTCCGTCAAATAACCTTGGCATGCACGTGCATGACGTGTGCCAAGGCCGAAGGCAGCTGCATCTGCCGGAAGTGGCCGTCTGTCATGGTGACGCATGGCAGACGGTCGCACCGTTATCTGATCGCGTTATACTGGTCGATACACAGATTCAGCTCCCGGATAGCATCATCTCCGTCGGCTGCGATGGCGACAAGATCGTCAGCAGTCTGTGCGTCAAGTTCGGCTCGCGTTTCTCCAGTTTCAGTTCCGGGATTTGCGGACACTGTCCCGCTACGGGTGGGGACTGACAGGCGCACAGTGTCAGCGCGAATGCGGCTGCGCAGCCGGTCGATTTCAGTTTGTGCATTCTTTTTTTCCTTTTCGTGCTTTCTGGCCAGCGCGTCGTGTTCCGCCTGCATGGCCTGTTCTTTTTTCCGGGCATCCTGTTCGGCTTTCAGGACGACTTCGGCATGGTCTTTTTCCAGTCTGGCGATCCGGTTTCCGCTCCACCAGCCGTTGACGATCCAGCCCAAAAAAATGCCGGTCACAAGACCGGCAAGCAGGATGATCGATTTCGTTTTCAGGTTTTCCATTTTTTGAGTTATTCGGCTTTTCCTTATAGCTGGACAGGCTCTTTAAAGCATTTCCGTTCTTTAAATTCTGCTTGTTTTCCCACGTTGAAATTGTGGACCGGCCGGTGATATCCCATCACCCGTGTCCAGACCTCACACGGCGTCCGTTTTTCTTGTGGCAATGCCTGTCTTTCCTGTTCCGTCATTTTCTTTTTCCTCCGTCATGCACAGTTCGTATTCCGCCTTTCGGCGGGTCACCAGTCCGGGCAATGTTTTTCCGCCGGCTTTTGTCCAGGACAACAGCGCCTTGCAGGATCCGGCTTTGTCTCCCGCTCTGGCCCGTTTTATGTGGGTCGGTGTGTTACCGGACTTGAGGACGCAAAACCCGTCCTTGACGTCTTTTTTCCCGGGGCCGACATTATAGGCAAACGAGACAAACGCTGCACGCTGGTAAACATCGATGGTTGCCGGCGCGCATCGCTCGACGATGGCGGCGGCTTCGGTCAGATCGTTTTTCAGCCAGCCTTGCCGGGTCGCTTCGTCGTACCATTTCCCGATAATGACGTCCGGCCCGGTATGACCAACTCCGGCAGTCGGGATCCCGACCGGATCGGCGTAACCGACCGGTTTGTCACCCTCGAACCGGATGACGAACGGCATACAGATCGAGATGGCGGCGATTGAGACGATGGTCAGTTTTTTGAGACGATTGTCCATGTCAGCCACCTTTTTCGATCACGCAGACGATGGCATCCCAAAAACTGGCGACAGCGGTACCGACAGAGCACAAAAAGATCAGCAGGCCGCCGATCCATTTGCCGACTTTGACGGTGCCTTTTCCTGCTTCAAATGCATTGACCAGACCTGCCGTGTTTTTTTCGATCCTGTCCAGTTTTTCATTTTGAGTGCGGTTTTCTGAGATCACGTCATCCAGCTTTTCGTCCAGTCGGTGCATTTTTTCGGTGTGCTCGTTGATTTTGCGTATCAACACGCCATGCGCTTTATGCGGATCATCCGGCAGGTCTTTTTCGTCCATCATTGGTTATCTCTCAATTCCGGCGGCAAATGCCGCCTCTGTAACTCTGATTCGTAGGCCGTCTGGCAGTGGTCTTTCTGGCGAAACAGCCATAAAAAAAGCGCGTCGATGACGCGCCTTGTGATCGCCCAGTGCCTTTTTCTCTCCCGCTGCCGCCATGCCCGACAGGACAGTGTTTCGTCCGCCCAGCCGCCACAGCAGGCGTTGACGAACTGATCAAACGCAATGGCTATCTGCTCGGCGCTCATGCGATTTCGATCTGGATGGCGTCCAGTTCCTCAACGGTCGTGGCCGCTTCGATTTGTGTCCGGTACGTCCATTTGATTTGATACAGACGCTGGCTGTTCACGACGATTTCCTTGCGCATGGTTTCCAGTTGCGCTTTGGCGACTTCGTGGAACTCGTTGTTGTAATCGCAAAACATCGTCGTGTCCGTGTCGCTCATGACCAGCACCAACCCCTCGATGTTCCGGTTTGCCACTTCATTGGCGTCGATTTCGAATCCGACCGATGACATGATGTGCGCGTTTTGTGCCGCAGTGTCAAATGCACTGGTCAGCTCGGCCAGCTTGGCTTCTTTCGCTTCTTCCTGTGTCGGAACATATGGCGTATTGATCTCGTCGTATTTCGTCTGCCAGATATCGACGTAAGGCTTGACCTCGCTCGTGTAACTGGCAATAGCCTGATTGGTCATTCGTCCGTTTTCGATGATCTCCAGCTCGCCTTCTCCATTGTGCCATTGCAGGGCGTGCAGGCCGGACGGTGCCTCGAAATCGCATGGCAGCGCGATCCCATCCACGATGATGGTCTTGTCCGACGGGATGACGGTAACGTGTTCTTTCATGGTTTTGTCCTTTCAAAGTTTTTGGATGTAACATTTGGCGTAATACGGCGGCAAGGTGCTGACGGCAGCGGAACCGGATAGGCTGTGCGAGTGAGACTGGCTCCCTCCTGTTGCATCTGTATAACCAGACGAATCATTCGAGGTCCTTGTATACGATGGTGACGAATAATCCGTACTAGAAAGTCTTGATCGCATCGGAAACGTATGCGTATGACTCGGCATCTGATTGACAGACAACGTCGTCGCCCCTGTACTCCCGGACAGATTGACTGTCTGCGATGCATTGCCGCCGGTCGCATTGACGGCATAGTTTCTTCCCGCGCCGACAACGAATTTGTCCCGTAAATCCTCTGTGCCGTTCTCTCCGTTACACAGCGCCCAGCCGTCCGGGATGTTATCAACCGATCCCGACCAAAGGCAGATGATGCCAGATGGAATAGCCTTGCTGCCGTCTGCTCCAAGTACCTCATTGAGATACAGGATCAGTTTGTTTAACGCAACCTTGAAATCGCCCTGTGTAATACTGTTTCCGGTAAACTCCAGAATGTCCGGCAATGTGTTTTCCAGTGCCATGTTTTTCTCCTCAATCAAAAATCATGCGTTCCACATAGGCGTGGTTTCGTCCTCATCCCACATCAACGTATCTTCGTCTGCGTCCCACATGTAATCCGCTCCGGTCGCGTAGGCGATCATGACCCACGGCCCGGTGGCGGTCCCGACACCACGCACGCGGAAATACGTGGCGTTTTCGTAGATGGCTTTGGTTGCAAACGCCGGTGCGGTGGTGTCGCCCGAGCGTGTCCACGTGACCAGATCGGCACTCTGTTCGATGTCGTAGGATGTCGCCCACGGCGCCGGATTCCAGCTTAATAATGCCGTGCTGACATCGCCCGGCATGGAGCGCACGATCAGTCCCGAAATGACCGGTCGCGTCACTTCACCGGGCAACTGGCTGTGGATAGTTTCTTTCGGATAGATGCCCTGGTCGGCGGTATGCACCCCGTCATCCTCTCCGACCAGCTCGATGGCGACCTTGTACATGCCGGAGGGTTTGCAGGACAGCACCCGCGCCGGTTGTGTCCAGGTCTCCAGCCAGCCGAACGTGCAGTAGGTCGGTTCCATCTCCATGCCTGTCGAGATGACGAAATCCAGCGCCACATCCGGATCCATGACCACCTGATAATCCGTATCGCCTTTCGTGACCGTAACTGGCCCGAACGGGGTACCGTCACGACGTCGCAAGGCGATCTGATGGGTCTGTCCGTCCTGCCATGTCATTTTTTCGGAGAGGGTCAGGGTGTTGGTATCCGCGTCGTATGCCTTGACGACGGAGGACTGGCCCCACTGCGGCATGTCGTGCGAGATGTAACAGAGGTCTCCGATAGTCGGAATAAACCCTTCCATTTCGGTCGTCAGCGAGATCATGCGCCGACGGTACCGGTTGCAGGCCGCCATGTAGATGCCTTCCCGCCAAGCTTGTTCCCGGTTGGTGACGCCAAGCAGTTTGACCGAAACCGGTTCCTCGGCCAGTGAGTCGGGCATCTGGCACATGACGGTTTTCCACTGCCAGATACGCTCGTCGTAATACTCGATTTCCACCGCGTCCGCCGTCTCGTCGGTCGGCATCAGGTAGTCAATGGCAAACGAGTCCTTGACGATGTTGTTCATCGTAAACATGCCGGACGGGACGCTTTGCTCCTGATCCCGGACGATACGGACCATGCCGCCCTGTTTGTACGGTTTGGCCCGTCCGGCCCGTGCGATGGTCTGCAAGGCTTCCCAGACGGTTGATTTCGTGTCGAAACGGTAATCAAACCGGTCGCCGCGTTCTGTCCAGACCTGATCCAGCTCGTACAAGGCTTGCAGGTCGATCTGCCGGTCGGCAAGTTTGCCGCCGTAGCCCGACTTGCAGGCATCCACAAACGCCCATGCGATGGATCGGGTGGCGACTGTCGCAGCCGACCAGCCGGTGTCGGGATGCCATGTCTGCAATTTCCGGGTGGCGATGACGTTGATTTTTTTGCTGGTCGTCGATGACAGGTTGTTGGTGGCCCGCATCTTGACCGCCAAAAGCGTCATGCCGTCATAGGTGTTTCCGGCATCGACCAGATAGGCTTTCAGGCCTGTCCAGTCGATTTCATGCCCCGCCGACGTGCTGGTGTCCTTGGTATCTGTCCGTGTGACTCTCACCTCGTAGCGGCCGGCCGTCACGGTGTAGTTGTAACTCCGTCGCTGCGGGGTGGTCGTCGCTGCCGAGATGGTATGTGTTCCCAACACGACCCAGCCGCCGGTTGCGGCTCCGATATCGTCCACGGCTCGCGCCTCAACCCGAAACGTGATGCTTTTGGCGTTCGTGCGCCCCTTTTTGTCGATCAGATACAGGCCGCGGGAACAGACCACGTCAATCGCCAGCCGGTTGGCGGTCGTCCCGGCCGTGTTGGCGGTAAACGGCCCGACGGTTTCGTTGGTTTCCAGTTCTTGCCCGGAGACTTCGTCCGACGTTTCGACATTGGCCGGAAACAGCGTCAGGGCTTCGCCCGGATTGACAACCTGGGTTTCGACCTCTTCAAAGTTGGCGATCGGGGTGTCCTCGATCTGGATATTGGATATGTCATATTCGCCTAAACCGATGCAAAACAGCTCATACAGGTATTGTTCGTTGCCGGCATATTCCAGATAGGGGGATGCCGCGAAATCCGGATAGCATTTGTGTCTGCCGTACTGCACGGGGATGACTTCACCGATCCGGGAGGCATTGCCCTGTGCCGACAGGGAATAGGTCGGGCTGGCCGTGGACGACGAGTAACCGGATGAGGACAGGGCGGTCTTTTCCGGGATCAGGGCGTTGACCAGGGCGGAACCGACGAGACCGATGGCGGCGGTGGCGAGATATCCGCCAAAGACCGATCCGGCATAGGTGCTCCCGAAAGCCCATGCTCCGGCTAACGGACCGGCATAAGCGGCAAATGCCATGACGGCGATCATCGCCACGACCCTCAGCGGATTGGAGCCGCCACCGCCTTGCGGCAACACCACGAAATTGACGATGTCCGTTTCTTCCAGCGCTTTGCCCCATTCCTTGCGCAGCAGGGGCTTTCCGTTCAAAAAGCAAATGTACGGCAGGTCGGTTTCCGGTTGCAGTTCGGCGATGACCGTGCCGGCCAGAACCTGCGCGTGCCGGTAGTCCCGTGACGGGGTGAACGGATTGTAATGTGTCAGTACGTGAGGCATGTTTTACCCATAAAAAAACCGCCCGAAGGCGGTTTGTTTAGAACCATGAATTTCAGGCGATGCTCCTGTATCGCCAGAAGGTCAGTCCCGTCCATCCGTCGAAAGCCAGTGCCTGCCGATTCTGGAACACGACGCCCATGCCCTGGGCGCAATGCAGGACTTTTCCTCCGTCAATGTCCAGCCACATGCCGATATGGACCGGATAGCGATTGCGGCTCATGAGGACCGCACAGCCGTCTTCCGGACGGTCGATCTGTTCCCAGCGCGCCTGTTTTTCGGCATCGACCTTGTGGATGACGTCGCGAATGTCCATGACGTCCACGTCCACAGTCGGGATGGTACGGTCGTAGTGTTTTTCGGAGATTTCTCGGAAAAACAGCCAGCAATCGCGCTGGCCAGCTATCCAGGGCAATCCGATGTACCGGATTACGTCTTTCGGTGTCATTTTTGATTCTTCGTTCTGTTTTTACCATGAGAAGGCACTGCACTCAAAAAACCTTTTATATATGATGGCGGGATATTAAAAATTTCTTTCCCCATTTTCCCGCTGATTTGAATATCTATGCCTTTTTCTTTGTATCTCTCTAAATATCCGCGCGTCACATCAATAGAAAAAATTTCAGCATATGTACAAGTATCTGTATCGCACGACGAAACTTTTCTGTGCAATGATGTAAATTTTAGTTTCTTCCCAGCAGAATCATAAGCTGTATCATAATAACGCCAGCTTTTTCCATATAAATCAATGCCATTTACAGAATAAGACATTTTCCCTAGTCTTGATTTATAAGCAAATAAACTGACTGATTCAATATCTCCGGACTTAAAACTAGGCCCTTTATAAGATTCAGTTTTTTGGAAATTGTCTTTTTCCAATTCGACAGCATCAGATACAGCTTCTTGGTCCGATACATCTACATTTGATGCAGCACAAAAATTAAACAATACAAGCGAAAACAACATAAAACAAAGTCCACTCACAAAACTGCTTTTGCTTCTCATGATCCTCTCCGTAAATTAACAAACAAGAAAGAATCTAAAGCATACTTATGACGTTTGCAAGGACGGAAATTGTTCAAGTGTGTACAAAAATTTCGGAAACGTCCGGTTCGACAGGTCGGCGAATCCGGCCACCAGCGAGATGCTTTTGGGCGTGGCGTTGATCGTGTTGACCTGCATGACCATCGGCGGGTCGTTCTGTGGCCCGCTCGTATCGGACGCCAGATAGAGCCGGTAGATCACGTCGATCTTGTGCCGCGTTCTGACGGCCGCCTCGATGTAGTTCATGATGTCCCGTCCTACGTTGTCGATGGTGATGGTGATTTCCGGTTTTCCGTATTCGTCCATTTCCGGCAGGGTAAGATCAAACGCGTAAGGCACAAACGTGACTTTTTCGCCGGGATTTTCCGGAGCGGAGTCTTCCAGATACGCTTCCAGTTTGACGTTGTCGCGTACCACCCTGAGCGGTTGCGTGAATTTCGGGTGGTTCATTTCGATGGTGAACAAAACGACCTCGCTGGATGGCGCGGACGCATACGCTTCGCGGATCGCTTCTTTCAGGCCGGTATCAGTCAAGGTATTGCTCCAGTTTTTCTTCCGTCATCATCGGCATGTCGTTGATTTCCAGATTGCAGCTTACGAAATAGCAGTCATATCCATACAGGGATACCTGATACGGTTCCGAGAACCGGACACTGGTTTCCACTCGTCCTTCGCCTGATTCGATTGGCATCAAAAACCATGCCGCGCCGTTTTCCAGCTTGTACTTGTACCAGGCTTCTAGGACAGACAGTCTTTCCCGTGTCAGCATCATTCTGAAGGTCAGAGTGGTCGGCATGGTGCTGGCCCGCTGTCTCTGACGCATCGGCCCGACTTCCATTTCCGTCCGAATAAACGCGGTCTGCGGCGTCCAGGAATAGCTGTCCTTGATGATTCGCTCGTAGAGGATTTTCGGCATTATCGCGCTCATTACATCGCTCCTGCTGCACGCCGCATCCCGAATGTCTTGGACATGGTCCGTGAGATCATGCCGTCGTTCTGGATGTCTTGCGTGACGATTTTGATGATTAAATTCTTGCCGTCGAAATCGGCTGATGTGTCCATGACCTGCTGAGGCGTTCCCTCGTTTTTATGGCTGATCTGGACGTTGATTCCGTTCGTTCCTCCGAAACTTCCGGTCGGAAGAATCTGACCGGACGTGTTCGGCACGAACAATTCTGGCCCTTTTTCTCCGACGATATAGGCGGATTTCCCGGATACCGGCCCGCCGGATGCACGGAACCCGGCCAATATTCCGGAAGAACCGGATGATGACCCGAAAATGGATCCCAGTCCGGATGAAATCTGTTCGCCGCCCAATGTAAACAAGGCATCGAACAGACTTGCCGTCGCCTTTTTGGCATACATCCGGGCGATATCAGCAAGAATCGAATTAACCAGATCGGAAAACGATATCTTTCCTGTCGTGGCGAATTTGACGAAAGCGTCTTCCATCGATTGGAAGGTGTTTTTCGCGAAATCTCGGATTTGTGTCCCGGCGTCTCTTGCGGATTCCTTGTAATTTTCGAGCGACTCTGTCAATGCCTTCCAGGGATCGTTATATTCATCTTTCAGTTCCTGTTGCTTCTGCAACATCAGGTCGATCTGTTTTCTGGCATCTTCCAGGATTTTCGTGTCGTAGCCTTCCGGCAGGATGCCTTTGGTTCTGGCGTCGTCTATCCGCTTGTAGGCGGCACGCATGATCTCCATGCTCTGTTTATATTTCTCGGCTTCTTGGGACGACATCCCGATGGTGGCGATCTGGTCTTCATACGATCTTGTTGTCTTTTCCAGTTCTTCCCGATATGACTTTTCGTAATCCCGGATAAATTCCCGATTCCGCTTTTCGACTTCCAGTGCTTCAAGCTCGTCAAGCTGTTTTTCCAGGGCTTCCTTGTGCGCCGCGGTCAGCTTTTTCTTGCTATCGGCTGCCTGATTCTCGATCTGGATGCGCAATTTTTGCGCATTTGTCAGCGCCCCCTCCTGCTGTGCTTCCAGTTTCAGTTGTTCGATTTGACGGGTAATATTCTCCGATGTGTTCTGGTAATAGGACTTTTCCGGATCCGTCTTTCCTGTTTTCTTCTTGCTCTGTTCCCGGATTTTCTCGATTGCCCTGTTTTCCGAGACAATCCGTTTTTCCCGTTCAGCCGCGATCCGCTTTTCTTCTGCTTCCTCGTTTTTCAATGCCGCCAGGCGGGCCTTCGAGTTGGCGATCTGCTCATCCCGATCGGATCCCTGATAACGTTCCTGGAGACTTTTCAGGGTGGCCTCTTCTGCCGCAATCATCCCGCCACGATCGCTTTCCCTCCCAAACGATTTCAGGGCATCCCAGGCATTCCATATCGCATCCTTGACCTTTTTCCAGCCGGCCTCAATGTAACCGAGATGCTTTTCCATCTCAGGAGCGCGGTCCAGCATTTCATCGTTATAGGCTTTCATGGCGACCAGCGCTGCTTCCTGCGTTTTCCCCTGTTTTTCCAGGGCGACGATCTGCCGGTATGTGGACGCTGTCAGAAAATTCACGCCATCATTGAGTTTCAGCACGGCCTCGGACGGTTTCTCGGCAATGCCAACAAACGATTCAGCGATTTCCGTCACCGATTTCCCCGTCACGGTCGCCGCAGCGTCAATACCTCGCATGGCCTCCGTTATTTCGGCGGATGTCATTTTTCCAGACGACGCAAGTGCTTCGACCGCCTCACGTGCCGAGCCATACCGCCCACTGATTTTTCCGGCCTGTTCCGCCAGTGCCGACAGTTCGGATGCCGTGAGACCGGCCGCACCTCCCGTTGCGACAAGCGCCCTGTTCAGACGATCCGATTCATCCGCGCCCTGATAGGCCGCCAACCCGAGAACACCGATCGCCGTTCCGGCAACCGTCAACGGATTGACCAGTCCGGCAAGCGTCGAACCCAATGCCTTTGCTGCGGGCAATACGCCGCCGAACATGTCTTTCAGCTGGCCGCCCTGTTGCAACAGCACGGTCAAGGGTCGCTGCCCGCCTTGCAGGGATACCACGATATCGGTAATCTGAGCCGGAACGCCACGCAAGGCAGCCGCATACTGGGCAGCGGATATACCATACTTGTCAAACGCCCTGGATGTGTTCCCTGCGATTGTCTGGCTTTCTTTGGCTTTTTTGTTCAGCAGGTCAAGCTGTAACAGATCGTCTTTGGTGGACTGGGTCAGGGAAATATTACGTTTCGATGCGACATTACTGAAATATTCCGCCGATGGCGCCGTCATGCCGGATTGCGCTTTGGCAACCGCCATGTCGATCTGACGCTGCAAGGCATTATATTCGGCGGCCGTTCGCCTGGCCTGTGCCGCTTCTTCTTTTTGTCTGGCGATCAGCTGATCACGCAAGGCCAGGTTACTACGGACAAGGTCGATCTGCTGCTGCAACGGCGACAGGTCAACTCCTCTGACAATAGCTTTGGCCTGCAAACGGGATAACTGGTCTTCGCCGGCCAATGCAGACGCATTGATGGCGTCCAGCTGGTTTTTGTATGATTTCAGGGAGCGCTCGGATCCCTTGAACGACCCATCGGCATCAGTACCGGCTTTTTTCGCATTCCGAGCAAACTCGGACATGGCGACAGACAGGTTGTTTATACCTGTCACGGCGCCTTCCGTGTTTGCCCCGATAACAACATTGGCTTTTACATCATCTGCCATCTTATTTTTCCCGTCTTTCGTTAATCACCGTCATGGCAGCAACTTCCATGATCTGCAGATCACGAAAAATGCCATTTCGTCTGCTTTCAGGGATCTTTGTCCGCTTCCAGACTTCCGGAAGCACTCCGTAATCCAGCCCGGTTGCCAGAATGCCCGCCATACCGCATGACACATACCGCCACTGCGTTTTCATGGCGGCGAAAACACGCAACGATTCCCAATTGTCCGGAAAAATATCTGTCCGCTCATCCGCCGCGACAACAGCATCCAGACCGAAGGCTTTCAGCCTGTCCATATCTGGCGCCGGCCTGAAAAGCTGTTTCGCGGCTTCAATCAGTTTTTTTCGCGGACTCTCATCAGCTCATCGGAATAGGCCGCCAATATCGCCGCTGCGGCCCCCATGTAATTTTCCACGAGTTTTTCGATGTTTTCTGGCGTGAAATCCACGCCGAGATTCCAGCCAGTCACAATCGACGACACGACATCCGTGTCCGTTGCGCTGGTCAGTCCGCCGACAAATTCGCTGTACTGTTTCCGGGTGCGATATCGGCAGGTAAACGTCACAGGCGCGTATCCTTCGCCGGGAACCGGAATGGGAACTACAAGATCGAATGTCGGTTTAGGGTCAAGTCTGAAAATTGATTTTTCCATAGCGTCTCACCTTATGCGTAACGGACAAGCTGGGCCTGCAAGGCGTAATCCGCCGTGACGGTCATGACGCTGTCCTTGTCCATGGATGGCATTTCATTCAGGGCGACATACCCATTGAAAAGGACTTCGGATTTGTCGGGCGCCCTTACCAGCATGGCGCAGATTTTTCGGGACTGGGACCATTTTTTCAGGGTCTTGTACCCCGGCAAGGTCGGGTCATCCCCGATGCTGATCGAAATTGATTGCGCGGAAAATGTAGTAGGTATCTGGTAATCGTGACGGGATTCTAATGGCGAATACTGGACGTTCTGCATTTCCCCGCCGGACACTGAAATACTCAAAACCTGCTGGATACGGGAAAACGATTCGATTTTCCGGGCAGAGCCGATACCCCCGTTTTCCGGATAGATATCGATGTCAGTCGTATCGATTCCTTCCAGCTCAAATGTCGTATCGGTTACTGCTCCGACACGAACGACGCGATTGTTAAGTTCTTCCCATCCGGACGTAACCTCGACGTAATCTCCTTTGACAAGGCCGTGATCGGCTGCCGTCGCCACGGCGGTTTCCGCGTTGGTGATAGCCGTGACGGCGACGGAGTCTCCATATGTGTCCGCCACCGAAATGGTCGATCCGGACGATAATTTGTATGCCATTGCTTTCTCCAATAAAAAAAGCCTCCCGAAGGAGGCTTGTATGTAAAAAATTGAATTTAAACTGAAACAACCATGTAAAACAGAAGTTTGTGCCACGTGTCGAACAGACACGGTATTCGTAATGTCGTGACGCCGTTATCGTCTCCGACAGAAAAACGCTCGCATTCGCCGAGTGTGTCCAGTCTTGTCTGGTATTGTTCGGCCGTCAGAAACAGTTCCGGGTTTGACATCTGCATGGCAGATACCAGTGCAACGAAACCGGCATACTCTCCGTCGCCACGCAATGTCCTGCCGTCACACCGTATGATTCCGGTTTTTTCGATGGGGACGATACTGGCAAGGATCTGGCCGGCAATAAGACCTGTCGTCCCCCCTCCTTGTAACGTCTTGATTTCGGTGGCGATCCGCTTGATGACCTGTTTCAGATTGTCGGACAGGGATGTCATGCGCTCTCTGCGTTTAGTGCAGCCTCAAATACAGCAACGTAATCAACCGTTGTATCTCCGACCGCTGCGGTCAAGGCAGAGATATCGGTCGTGTTTTTGCTGACGCTGGTCTGCAACCCTGTCACGGTTGATTGCAGACTTGTTACATCGGCTTCTTTGGCGGCAGCGATATTGGCACGGGCCTGTTCTTTTTGCAGATCGGTCAGTGTCTGTTCCTGGTCATACCGGATAGTGCCGCCCGCGATGGTCTCCAGCGCCTCAATAGCCGTTTTGTTGGTAGCAATCAGATCGGCCAGTTCTTTCAGGGTATCGACCGCCTCACCGGCACCGCCCAGCAGCTCGTCTTTTACGGCCTGTTTGGCTGTGTTGACGACATCGACGATTTTCGACGACGAGTATGTTGTATCGAGAGAGACATTTTCATCATCGATTTCGGTTGCCGATCCGACCGTGCTTTCCAGTGCCTCGATCCGGGACTGCAAACCGGATACGGTGGTCTGCAAGGCAGTTACGGACGTCCGGATCGTTCCGATGTCTCCGGTATTGGTGGACTGCTGGGTTTCGACGGTACTCAGCCGGGATGCCAGATCATTGACAGACGATGCCGCTGTATTGGCCTGCGCCTTGACCTCGTTCAGGGCCGCCACGATAGATGTCTTGTCGGTCGTGGACAGATTGAGCAGCGTCCCGATCTTGGTATGCAGCGTTTTGCATTCCGTGGCCGCCCTGACGGCCAGACTGTTGATTTGTTCCGCAAATGTTGTCATTTATTCAATACCTCGTTAAATGTTTCGACCGGATCCGGCGTGATCGGCAATGACGGGACGATGACGACGCCTTCCGCGACCTGCTGCGGTTCGATGTCCCAGACCGAGAAATCCTGTGTCGCCGCTCTTAATCCCGTCTCCTCGTCATACAAGGATTGCACACCTGACATGACATTCGCATAAACCGGCCCCTGAACCAGCATATCCTCGACAGCCCGTATCAGTGTCATGGTTTCTTTTCGTGTCCGCGATACGACCACGATCTCGACAATGGCGTTTTTTCTGTCGGCCGGCACACCGTCCAGGGTATTGACCGGAGACCCGCCGATCTGGCGATACACACAGAACGGAACGGGAGTGTCTATTTCCGCAACATCCGGAAAAACCCGGTCGTCGAAAAGCGCCGACAGGACTTTAACCAGTGTTTCTTCCATTGATTGTCTCCACGGCTATACGTGCATAGGTCGCCCATATGGTTTCCAGTGCCTTTTCCATTGATGTATTCCATGATATTTCCAGATAGGGTTTTCCTCTGATATGCCGGATGATTTGTCCGGTATTGACCGGCTGGTTCCTCTTGCGTTTTTTACCGCCAAGCGTGCGATATTCGCCGCCACCGACCTGGACAATCCGCTGTCCTTTATACAGGTTGTGTCCGTGTTCGACGATCCACCAGTGCGGCGCTTTTGTCACATTCACCCCGACGCGATATGCGATTTTGTGCGCGGATGGCGACAGCGCCGGATCGAAGAAACGGTAAACCGATTTTTTCAGCAATCCTGTCCGGAAAGGGACGTTCTTGTGGATTTCGTCATAGACGACTTTCGCACCGGCTGCAACGGCTTTACCCAAAATAGATGGATTGGCAGATGTCTCGCCGGTCAGGCTATTCAGCCTTTTGATAAGATCGGCACCGTTAAATTCCACGGAAAACGAAACGTTTTTCATGTAGCGATTCTTCGAATGATCAGGTCGATATGGGTTCTTGCCGGTTTTTTATCCACGATGTCGTAAATGTCTCCGTCAAAAACCACACGCATGTTCATGTCCACATCACGTTTCCGGATCCGGCAACTGGCTTCCGGCTGGTAGTTTTCCCGTTCGGACCGGATGGTCTCCTTTCCGCTTGTAAACAGCACGTTTGCCCAGGTATCGCTGACGTGCTCCCAGTCCTTGACCGGCTGGCCTGCCGCATCTTTTGTGATGACGGGCCGATACAGTGCGATACGGTCCCTCAGTAATCCGATCCTCATGATCTGAGCGCCTTGTAAGGATCAAGCAGAAACGCAATCGTCCTGTTGACGTGCATTTCCTGCCCGACCGTCATGGATTCCCTGTTTTCGTACAGGTTGCCGACAATCAGCAGGACAGCGCTCTGCACTGCATCCGGAAAGACCTCGAAAGGCGCTTCCCGGTCACAGTATTTGTTGACGCTGTCCTCCGCCGAATCGATAAATACCTGTATCAGCGCATCCTCATCGTCATGCTCGACCCGCAGATGCGCCTTGGCCAATTCCAGCGGGGTCAGAGACATAATCAGTCTCCCTTACCGTCACTTGTACTACTATCGGAACCACCACTACTTTTTACAAGCGGCAAACTGACGATGGCGCTCGGGTAATAGACCGCCAATGCCAGACGTTCTTCCGCCCGGATCGTGATCATGTTCTTGACGAAATTGTCCTGATCCTGATCCGCGATATCGATCGTCGCTGTCTGGCGGTCGAATACCTGCGCGGCCAGCGCAAAAGATCCGACCAGCGCCGTTCCTTCCGTGACGGCAGTCGTTTCGACGACGCGCATGCCCCACGGCATCGGTACAGTGGCCGATTCTGGGTTTGAGAACAAATAACGCCCGATCGTGTCTTTCAGTTTGCGCAGCTCGTTGGTGTCCTTGGGATGCATGTAGATCCCGTTGGCCGGAAAACCGGTCAGCCAGACTTGCAGGATGGCATCGGCGATTCGGTCCAGCTTGTTAGTGGACGATGTGGCCAGGTCCTCGTCGAATGCCGTTGCATACTGCGTCAGGCCTTTCAGGTTGGCGCCTGTTCCGTCACCGTTCATGAGCTGATTGTCTTCGACGAGGCTCAGACCGTACAGCATCCGTGCATCGATGTAGCTTTGCAGCTGCGCAGCGTCATCCAAGATCTGGCGGGACGCGGGAATCCAGTGGGCCAGTGTCTTGACGGTCGTAGTATCCTGCTCGAATGTGAGAGCGGATTCCGGTTTCTTGGCGCCTTCTGCGACCGGCGCAGCGCCGTTCGTGAACGTTTTCTCGCGGACGAACTCGATGGCGTTGGACGATGTCGTACCAGCGGCCAGCAGATCACGGACACGCAATGGCAGCTGTCCAGGCGCGTAGATTCCCGGCAACCGTTGCGGCTCAACAAGAACGCCGCCGCTGCCGGTATCCGATGTCAAGGCTCCCAGCAAGACAGGGATGTTACCGGTACGTCCCCGGAAACCGCCTGTCTGGAATGCCTTGAACTGGTCGGACTCGATGACCTGTTGTCCAAGGGATCGGGCAGCAGGAGCGCTACCGGCCGGACGGGCCGATTTCTGCATCAGGTCCGTCAGCCTGGCGTTCAGTCCTTCGATTTCTTTTGAGATGGACGCAATAGCGTTTTTCTGCTCGTCGGTCGCTTTTCCGAACGCGGCCATTGATTCGTCGTGTTTCATGCGCCACGTGTTAAGCTCGCCCATTTTGTCGCTGACCGATTTGGTGATATCGGCCGCGAGTTGCTTGATGGTTTCTTCCGGTGTCATATTTCAAAACTCCATGTTGAGGTTGTCGATCGATTGCCTCATTCCGGCCAGAGCCGAAACGATGTTTTCATGCGATGCTTTTTGCTTTCCGAAAAACCGCATCGAAATGTTTTCCGGGATGCTGGCGTATCGGCCAACGTCAAAACTGGCGGCCAGCTCGACCGGACTGCCCAGCACATCCGCATATCCCAGTGCATAGGCTTCCGCCCCTGTCATCCAGGTCGTCTTGTCCATCGCAGCCAGTACATCATCTTCCGACTGCCCGCTCTTGCCGGCATAGATCGCGACCATGTTGGCCGTGATCTTGTCGAGTAACTCGGCCTGGTCTCTCATCGCGTCAGCCGTTCCCAGCACTCCGCCGAACGGCTTGTGGATCATCATCATGGCGTTTTCCGGCATGACGACCGTGTCGCCCGCCAAAACGATGATGCTGGCCATGGACGCGGCAATCCCGTCAACGTATGTCGTCACCTTGCCGCGATGGTCTTTCAGCATGTTGTAGATCGCAATGCCGTCAAAGACATGACCGCCCGGGCTGTTGACATGCACATCGACCGGCCTGTCGTTTCCTGCGGTTTCCTTGAGATCCCGATAAAAGTCGCTGGCACTGACGCCCCATGCTCCGATTTCGTCGTCAATCCGGACGATCGCCCGTTTTCCAGAGGTCTCCATGCGCATCGCATACCATTTTTTCGTCATTTTTTCTGTCCACCTATCGCATTCTGTATGGTTGTCAAATTGGATTCGATGGTATAAACATCGCCGCCGTCGTATGGATCCATGTTTTCCTTTTCCCGAACTTCGTTCCGGCTGCGGATGCCGTTTCTGACATCCATCGCATTGACTTCGGCACGGGTTTTCGAATCGGCCCGCAGCAGGGCCTCATAGTTCCGGCGGATAAAAAAACGCCGACGTTCAGTCGGCGATAAAAGACATTTTTCGACGGCCTGTTCTTCCCGTCGTATTCGCGGCAACAGGGCATACGTCAGAAAGGCCAGATTCTGCTGTTCCATGCCGGTTCCCCAGCTGGTCGATTTTTCGGTATAGCCCACCAGATAGGGCGGCACACCATACCACCGGCAGATTTCCTCGACAGCCCAACTTCGGGACGCCAGCAGCTGGGCGTCTTCCGGATTGATCTGTACCGCGGAAAAGCTCTCGCCCAGCGCCGTGACCAGAATGCCGCCGTTGCGGTCATTCTTGAATTTCTCGATCCGCTCATAAGCCTGATCGCGCTGTTCCTTGGTCAGATTGTGAGGGATGTTGTAGATCCCGCCCGGTCGCATGCCGTTTTTGAACACGTCGCCGGCTGCCTGTTCGAGCGACAGGCCGATTCCGATGGTGTTGCGCATGTACGCAACCGGAGACAGCCCGAAGATTCCGTCAAGCGATGGGCCTTTCAGGTGCAGGATCTGGTCGTCATACCATGTTTTCTGTACGCTGCTGTCCGAGTAACGATATTCGATCCGGCCATCCATCAACCGACGCGCATGCATGGCGGACGGTTTCAGGAAACCGAGTCCGACCAGCTGGCCTCCGACCATCTGTTTTTCTGCATAGGCGTTGCCATTCAGTTCGACGCAGGCATGCATGACCTGCCAGAACTCGGTCGCCGTCATGTCCGCATTGGGCGAGTCATGCAGGATATAGTAAAGCGGATGTTCGTAACGGACCGCTCTTGTCCCGCCGGATTCCGTGATTTCGAACATCTGGATCGGCATGGTCGCGATAGTTTCGGAGATTTTACGGACACATCCCCATACCGCAGAAAGAGACAGCGCCAGATCGACGTTCGGCGTGATTCCTGAATAGGACAGACCCATTCCCCGTTGCGGATAGGGCGTGGCCGAAACATGCTTCTGTTTCGGATAGTCGCTTTTTCCGGTCAGCCAGTTTTTAAGTTTTTCTAAATAACTCATATCACTCTGCTCATCCCCAGGGCCGCATCGATATCGACAACCCCTTCCGCATTGGCCAGTGCCCGCCCCATCGCCATCAGCATGGCCAGTACCCCGTCGATCTTTTCGCGCGGATTTTCCTTGATCGGTGTTTTAAGTCCCGAAAACTTGGATATCACCATGACGACATTGGTCATCATCCATTCCATCATCCGATTTCCGTCATGACGCAGATTCCCGGACACGACCAGGCTTTCGATTTCATTGATCGGCTGCGTGAAAAACGTGCTTCTCTGGGTGATTTCCACCATCGGCAATCCGTCCTTGATCAGGGTCGTCGCCAGATATGATGAAAACCGGGGATCGTAGGCCACTTCCTGCACTTTAAAGCGCGCTTTCAGTTCCAGTAGATCCTGCCGGATGATTTCTAGGTCTATTGTGTTGCCGTCCGTCTCGATCAAATCGCCGGTTGCCACAAACTGCCGGTAATGCTGGTTTTCCTGCTGTGCGATCTGATAGGCGTTCTGGTACAGGCGCGGGAACACGAAAAACCGGTTTCCCTGCCGGAATACCAGACACAGTGCAACCACATCGTTTTTTTCCGCCAGATCGATACCGATCCAGCACGGCTGGCCATGGAAATCTTCCAGTTTCATTTTCACGTCTGCACAATCCCGCCACCGTTCCAGCGGGATCCATGTACTGCCGGACGAACACCAGATGTTCAGGCGCTTCGTTTTAAAATTGACCTGTTGCGATGGCTGTTTCTTGGCCCGTTCGCAATCCCGTTCCATGCCGTCCTGATAGATGGATACGCCGAAATTCGGATTGGCCTTTCGCCATTCGAGCGGATCATCCCAGGCTTCCTGGTCATCGACCGTGTACACGATGGCCAGAAAATCGTCATCCTGTATCGTGCCCTGCAAGACGCTTTCCGCATAACGGTGCATTTCGTAGCCAAATGACGACAGGTCAAATCCTGCCGTCGTGATCATCCAGATCATCGGATTGCGCCGCGCCCCGATCCCCGATTTCATGACGTCATACACTTCGGATGTTTTTTGCGCATGCAGTTCGTCCAGCATGGATGCATGCGGGTTGAATCCATCCATTGATTTCGAGTCCCGGCCCAGTGGTTTCAGGATGTTCCGGCCATTCTGCGAATACGCACCATCTTTCAGGAGCCTGATATGCCTGGACAAAACACCGCTGGATCGGACCATGTTGACGGCATCGCCATACATCAGTTTGGCCTGATCCATTTTGGTCGCGGCCATATAGACTTGCGCGCCCGGTTCGCCGTCCATTTCCAGCATGAGCAGGCTGATGCCTGCCATTTCGGTGGTTTTCCCGTTTTTCCGGGGAACAAAAACATAGATGTCCCGAAATCGTCTCAATCCACTGGCCCTGTACCAGCCGAATGCCAGCGCAATATGGAACTTCTGCCAGGGCGACAGGATAAAGGGTTTCCCTGCAAATTCGCCTGTGCTGTGCCTCAAGAACTTTCCAAAAAAACCAATGGCGTATTCCGCATGTTGCGCGGAAAAAAACAGCCCGTTTCCGGGCGACTTGGCCAGATCCCGGTAATGCCGCTCAACAGCCAGCCGCGTCCACTTGCTGACCGGAATTTCTCCTGACAAGACCGCCTGTCCGTAATCGTCCCATTCGCATGGTTTCGCAATGATCGTCAATGCACACTGACCGGATCCGCGGGACGCTCGCTCCGGTATTCGATAATGCTGTCGGCAAACAGGTCGATCTGCCGGCTGTCCTTTTCAGCCATCCGTTTGGTTTTGACAAACGACGGGATGGTCAGTGCACATTCCGGCAGCCATTGCAACAGTTCCTTTTTTTTGTCCCGTGTCACGTAGTAGAGCTGGTGCGGCTGCTCGTATCCGTTCGGTGTCCGGGTGATGTAGGTTCCAGGGTTTTTCTTGTTGTTTCTGGCAAATTCCTGGAGTGCTTCAGTTGCTTCGACCCATTCGATAAATGTCCGGACAACCACCATCAGCGCCAGACCGTCGGTGGTATGGCATAGGCCGTTCTCATAGAGGGCGTTTGTCACGTAGTTCCAGATTTTCTTTTCCTTGGCGGTCATTTTGGATGGCGGCTTGGGTATGGCCGCCTTCGCCATATCGCCCGCATCAGGCGAAAAGCTCTCCGGTTTTACCTGTATGTCCATCATATAGATCCTGTTCGTAGTTCGATATCAGCAATTCGTTGGCCAGCATGTCATTGTTGCCGTTCTGTATCGTGTATTTCGTTCTGACTTCTTTCATCACCATGCCATCAAACAACTTCCGGATAACCGGATGATCATTGGCCGAAATCAGGATTTTTCCTTTCACGTTTCTGGCCAGATCGGCCAGCTTCCGGAAATGCGGTTCTCCGAAGTCCACGCCGTAGCCGGCTGTACCAAGATAGGGCGGGGCGCAGTAAAAAAACGTATCGTGACCGTCGTAAACCGGAATAAGTTCGTCAAAACTTCTGTTTTCGACATAGACCCCAGCCAGTCTGCGCGACGCCTGTTCGATCAAATCTCGCACAACCAGCGAGTTGAATCTGCTGGGTGCTCCTTTGCTGTAACCCCAAGACGGCTTTCCTCTGACCCGGCCACCGAACGCGTTTTTCATGACGAAGAAAAACCGCGCAGCACGTTCGAGATCCGAGAGTGTCGCATTTTTCGCAAAATCGCGGTATTCGTAAAAAATCTGTCTTGACGCGAACAGCCACTGAAGCCGGGCGATCAGCGCTTCGTCATCGTCCTTGACGACACGGTAGAGATTGACGAGATCGCCATTAATGTCGTTGATCACTTCCACTGCAGACGGTTCTTTCGCGAAAAAGAGTGCTGCCCCACCCGAAAAGACTTCGACGTAGCAACGGTGGGCGGGCATAACACGGAAAAGCTCGTCCAGCAGTTTACTTTTTCCTCCCATCCACGAAATGATTGGTTTGGGCATAAGTTTTTGGCATTTTTGTGCTCTTGGCGCTCTGTTTTTTACCCCCCCCCTGTTCCGAAAATTGTGCTCGCGGAAAAGA
>ERZ1034928.192-NODE-192-length-38662-cov-35.494107_pt1 | contig 38662 bp, 58 predicted proteins | sample MGYA00520627_ERZ1034928 | MGnify/ENA primary metagenome ERZ1034928 (study PRJEB33766, sample SAMN09781755) | gut metagenome | biome: gut microbiome | host: Homo sapiens | place: Madagascar | study: EMG produced TPA metagenomics assembly of the PRJNA485056 data...
ATTTGCGACACAAGAAGAGGGCAACGTGCGGTCGCAAATAGTTTTTCAAAATTTTATGTAGGGGGGCTGTGAGGAGGTGAAAGTCGTGGCATCGAAGCCATATTATTTACAAAATGATGGCAAAGTGTCAAGAACTCCGCCGAATTATTTGGGAACGTTAGCTAAGGAATGCTGGCGTAAGATTGTTCCTTTTCTCGAAGCGACAGAACGTGTTGAAAGAATTGATACTAGTTTGGTTGAGCAGTACTGTACACAGTACGATATATACAGAGCTGCATACCATGATGTCAAAGAAAATGGTATCCAAACGCCTATGTACAAGACTCTTCAGGATCAGATGGGGGAAATCATTGGCAAGGAGTTTGCGGGATTTAGGAAGAATCCAGCTGTCATGACTATGAAGGATGCAAGCAACCAGCTTAATGCAATTGGTGCTCAGCTTGGATTGTCACCTAAATCCAGACAAGAACTAATGACGATTGCTGCTAAAACTGATAAATCGGCTACAGATGAGCTGAAGGATTTCTTTAAATAAGCTAAGGAGGTGATGGAATGCAGAAAATAGACCTTGTGCAATCGCACGATGTGATCGGTATGTATGAGAAACTTGATTTTAATCAAGAGCGAAGAAAATATACGGACCCTGGTACAGTGTATGCATTTGATGTGCTTGACGGAAAAATAACAACAGGATACCTCATTAAACTTGCTGCATTTCGTCACTTGAGAGACTTACAGAGACAAGGTCAAGCTGATTTTCCATATACTTATGATATTCACGAATCGGAAAAGCTGTTGAAGTTTGCTTCTATTTGTCCAAATGTTGACACAGGAGAGCCTACTAAGCTTATGGACTGGCAGAAGTTTATTTTTTCAATGCTTTTTGGTTGGCGGAATCGGGAAGGAGGCAAGAGATTTACGCGAGCGATCGTTTCTGTTGCTCGTGGACAAGGAAAAACGTATTTGATGGCTATTTTAATGTGCTATTCGTATCTGATAGAGAGCCTTGGATTGTCCAATCAGGATTATCTGGTTGCTTCGATTAATTTTAAGCAAACTAACAAGTTGTATGGCTACATTAAGTCTATGCTGCGTCAGATAGCAGTTACAGAACCTTTTAAATCTTTAGCTGACGAGACGGAGCTATCAACGCAGTCTGATCAAACAATCGAAAAAAGGACGAATAATGTTCTAAGAGCCATCTCGTTTGAGTCTGGACAGTTCGATTCTTTTCACTTTACTACAGCTATCGTTGACGAAATTGGTGAAGTAAAATCGCGTGACAAAGTTTCAAAAATTATCTCGGGTCAAGTTAAAATCAAGAATAAACAGTTTATTCAGATATCGACGTCATATCCTGATCCAAGCGTTCCTTTCCATGAAGATCAGAAGATGTTGCAACAGGCGATGGAGCAAGATTGGAATCGTGATGCGGACAGCTATTTAGGCTTAATATGGGCTCAAGATGACTTAGACGAGACTTTCAAAGATGAGACTTGGGTTAAGTCAAATCCTTTGCTGCAATTGCCAGACCAACATGATGTACTGTTAGCAGGTCTCAGAGACAAGCGCGACAGTGACATGTTGTCCGGAGTTATTTCCGATTTTCAGAACAAGAATTTGAATCTTTGGCTGCAGGAGTCAACCGATAGTTTCCTGAAACTTAACGATATTGAAAGTGCGATTATTGATAACTTTAGTTACGATGGACAGGTTGCTTATCTTGGATTTGACTATTCAATGTCAAGTGATAACACAGCGTTGGCGTTCGTTATTCCGTACGCGGACACAACGGGTAGAAAGTGGCATGTCATGCAGCATTCTTTCATACCGTGGCAGAGAGCAGGATCCATAGAGGCGAAAGAAAAACAAGACGGGATCAATTATAGGGATTTAGCCAAAAAAGGTTATTGTACGATAACAGCGCATGAACAAGGTCTAATAAGCACTGAACAAGTATTTAACTGGTTGGTTGATTTTGTTGATGAACATAAGTTGAAAGTTGTATTTTTTGGATATGATGCCATGGGGGTCAATGAATTTATCAAGCGCCTTGAATACAATACAAGTTATCCATTGCAGGCAATCAGGCAGCGGACGGGTGAATTAAAAGATCCTACTAAGTTTCTGCAGAAGATATTTGTAGAAGGTTCGGTAACAAGATTTGACGATAAAATTATGGAGAAAGCATTGATCAATGCTCAGTTATATGAAGATAAAGTTGGAATTCAGGTTGATAAGGCCAAAGCAACGCTTAAAATCGACGTTGTGGATGCGATTATTGACGCCATGTATCAGGCTATGTACCATTTTGAAGATTTCGGAATTGTAAATGACAAGAGCAATGAAGTTGATTTGCTTACCGAACAAGATGTTCTAGACTGGTTTAACTCAAATGACAGTGATTATACGGATTAAGGAGGTGATGATTATTTTAAAATTTTTTCAATGTATTTGGAAAGTGATTGACGTTATTTTCTATGTAGCATCGATCGCTTTTTTTGTTTGGGGTTTCTTTCGTGTGAGCACCACGGTCGGAATTTTTTCGTTGGGATTTGCTTTCATCATCTTAGGGCTGCTTAGTGAAGCCATTGCAGGGCAGAAAGGAGGCGGTAGGTAGTGCCTATTTTTAATTTGATGTCCGTTCCTGACTCTGATAATTATACGGTTGCCAATTTTTTAACCGGAGAAACTGAAAACAATTATGTTTCGGCTAGGCTGGCATTGCAGAACTCAGATGTTTTCGCAATCGTCAACCTCATTTCAGGAGACTTGGCTACGTCTAGAATACGTGCGTCAGCATCTAGAATGCAGGGTATGATTGACAATCCAACTACAATGTCCAATGGCCATCTGTTTTGGAAATCTGTGTTTTTGCAATTGCTGCTAGGTGGTGAGGCATTTGTATATCGTTGGCGCAATAAAAACGGAGTTGATCTTCGGTGGGAGTACTTAAGGCCTTCGCAAGTTGATGTATTTGAGCTTGATGATGGTTCTTCCCTTGTTTATAATGCGACGTTTGATGAACCTGAAATTGGTATCGTTAATGCTATTCCTCAGTCTGACATGCTGCATTTTAGGTTAATCAGTAGGAATGGCGGAAAAACAGGCTTATCACCGCTATCATCGTTATCTTCTGAACTGGATATAAAATCAGCAAATACGCGCTTAACGCTGACGGCGCTTAAACAGGCCGTCGTATCACCCGGAATTTTAACGATAAAGAAAGGCGGTTTGCTGAACGAAAAACAAAAAGCGGCACGATCTCGGAGGTTTATGCAACAGCAGTCGTCATCGAACTATGGTCCCGTGGTGCTTGATGACCTTGAAGAATACCAGCCGTTGGAAGTTAAGTCTGACGTGTCGGCGCTTTTGTCTCAGACGGATTGGACGGCAAATCAAATTGCTAAGGTATACGGGATACCGGACAGTTATCTGAACGGACAGGGCGATCAGCAGTCATCACTTGACCAAATCAAGGGAATGTACACGAACGCTCTTAACCGCTACATGGGGACGATTCTCGGAGAGTTGAACAACAAGCTGAACTGTCGGTTCACTGCTGATTTGCGCCCTGCTGTTGATCCGTTGGGTGATGGCTATGCAACAAAGATTTCCGAGATGGTCAAGACCAACGCCATTGACGGCAACCAGGCACGATACATTCTGCAGAAATCCGGCTACTTCCCGAAAGACATGCCTGAATACTCGGGAATCTTGAAGGGGGGTGAAGACAATGACAGTAATTGAAGTCAAGGCGGATATTGTTGATAACGATACAGGTAAGTTCTATGACTGGATAGGATGGGATGCGGTATATCCAGGCAAGGTCTCTACTCTGCTTGACGGTGCCGATGAAGTTGAGGTCAACATCAATTCGAACGGTGGTGACGTGTTTGCCGCGTCAGAGATTTACACGATGCTGTCACAGCATTCGGGCATGGTTACGGTTAACATTCAGGGTCTTGCCGCGTCAGCTGCGTCAGTCATCGCAATGGCCGGCGATGTAGTGCATATCAGTCCTACGGCGCAGATCATGATCCACAAAGCGTGGACGATTGCTGACGGCAACGCTGATGATATGGCTCATACGTCAGAATTTCTTGAAGGAATTGATGATTCAATCATGAATGCATATGTTGCCAAGACAGGGCTCGATAAGTCGGAATTGTCAAACATGATGGCCAAGGAGACGTGGCTTACTGCAAATCAGGCGGTCGACTACGGTTTTGCTGATGACGTCATGGATTTTGGCAGGTCAAAAGAGCCCGTACTTAATTCTATCGGTTATCCACAGGTTAGCCGAGCCGTTGTGGACAGATGGAAGAAGGCCATGGCAAGCGCAGAAGCCTATGAAAAGCAGAAAAAAACTGCTGAAAATAGAGACGCGGAAATTGTTGGAAAGAAGAAGCTGCAGGCCAAGATTGACCTGCTTTTTTAGTAGAAAGGAAGTAAAGCAATGCACGTAATGAACGTTAACGAATTGAAGATGGCCTTCGATGAAGCCGGCGCAAAGGTACAGGAGCTCGAAGATAAGCGCGCCGACCTCATTCTTGACCTGAAGAAGGATGCGGATTCGCATTCTGCAGACGAGCTCAAGGCCGTCAAGGATGAATTGTCAAAGGCTGTTGTAGTTCGGGACGCGGCAGAAGAGGCATATGCCGACGCCCGAGCGGAACAGGTCGCAAACATGAAGGCAGAGGACAGGGAGCCGCTGACTGCCGATGAGAAAACACTCAAGAACAAGTTCGTATCAGATTTCAAGGATATGGTTACAGGCGCAAAGATGTTCAATAAGGTTGATTCCACTGTTGATACGTCCGGTTCAGCTGCAGGATTGACGATTCCGGAGGACGTGCAGACGACTATCCACGCCCTGGTCCGCCAGTATGATGCACTCCAGAACTACGTCAACGTTGAGAACGTCGGTACGGCCACAGGTTCCCGTGTCTATGAAAAGTGGTCTGACGTTACACCGCTTGCCTCTATTGATACGGAAGATGCGAAGATTGGCGACAATGACGATCCAAAGCTCACAACGGTCAAGTATGCCATTAAGCGCTATGCCGGCATTACTACGGCCACAAACACGCTGCTTGCAGACACGGCAGAGAACATTCTCGCCTGGCTGACCGGCTGGATTGCCAAGAAGGTTGTCGTAACACGTAATCAGGCTATTCTCACCAAGATTGCTGCTTTCGAGAAGAAGCCGACACTGGCCAAGTGGGATGACATCATTGACCTTGAAAACTCTGTTGACCCTGCCATCAAGGCAACATCAGTCTTCATGACCAACTCTTCCGGCATGAATGCCTTGCGCAAGGTCAAGAATGCAATGGGTGACTATCTTATGCAGCGTGATGTCACTGAACCGGGCAAATACACAATTGACGGCTACCGTGTGATTGAAATTTCAGACCGTTGGCTTGCCGATAATACTGGCTCCCACCCTCTCTATTTTGGAGATTTGAAACAAGCTGTTACGCTGTTTGACCGTCAGGCTATGTCTCTTATGACAACTAATATCGGCGGTGGAGCGTTCGAAACGGATACGACCAAGATTCGCGTCATTGACCGCTTTGATGTCGCCTCAACTGATGCCGAAGCGTTTGTTCCCGGCTCGTTTAAGAGCATTGCCGATCAGTCTGCTAATTTTGCGGCAGCTTCCACAGCTTCTAAGTAAGGAGTGATTAGATGGCGGTTAGTTTAGAGATGCTCAAGGACTCGTTACGTGTTGATGATGATGCAGATGATGCTTTGCTAACTGGCTATCTGGACGCGGCAGAATCATTTGTTAAAAATGCAGTCGGAGCTGATGAAGATTACTATGTAAATAATACTCGTTTTGATACAGCAGTTTTGGCACTGGCATCAACGTACTATACGTATCGCATGACCTCAGTAACTGGTACGGTAACCACGATGAATGCGACGATGAATGCCTTGATTAGCCAAATGCGCGGGGAGGTGGATGCGATTGAAGAGTCTTAACCCAAGTCGCATGAGGGGCAAGGCATTATTTGGACACATGGGAGAAACCGGTAAAAAGAACCCTAATACCGGCAGGCCTATTAAAGGCTTTGTTGCTGATTTTGCAGTGTGGTATGGCAAATATTCATTATCGATGTCTGACAGTATTGCTTATCATGGCATAGATCAGAGTATCGCAATGATAATTTTTGTACGGCATAATCCTAAGATTACCGATAAATTTAAAGTACAAGTCAAGGGATTAACGTATGATATTCAAAGTATTAAATCCGATGATGGATTGTCGCCTGACGGTTTTGATTTGGTTACGCTTAAGAAGGTGGATTCGAATGGCTAAGTCGGTTGAAAATGAAGGTAATTTTGAAGCATTGCTCAGTAGGTTGGCACAAGGCCTGACGATAGATGACAAACTGAAGGCCAACAAATCTGGCGCAGATATTTTCAAAAAGAACCTAAAAGCTGCAACGCCTCGCTCGGATACCGAATACAAGGGGAAAACTCCTCATATACAAGATGCAATTGTAGAGGAATGTCACCCTGACGGAAGAGTTGAAGTGGGTTTTTCTTCTGAGTCATCGCGTGGATACATTGCTAGATTCCAGAATGACGGTTGGATTGCTACCGATCGTAATGGCAAAAGTCACAAGCATGTTCCTGGAAAGCATTTCTGGGAGCAGGCAGAGCATGCTTCAAGAGGCAAGATTCAGGAGGCGGTTAAGCAGTCTCTTAAATCAACAATTGATAGAAAGGTGGGGAAATTGTGACACCTGCCGCATATGTTTATAGCATCATATCTGATAACATTGGCGATATTCCTGGCATTGTGCCAGAAAATATTTTTACTTTTTACATTGACGATTCTTCCGTCAGTTCTGATGTGCTCGTATTGATTACGGAAGATGTCGGAACCGGTGATGATTATGGCAATGATAATGTCCTGTATAGCAATAAGCGAGTACAGATTGATTTTTATTATCCTAGAGATTATGTGGGCGACATGGATGAGTTGGAACGGCATCTGAAACAGGTTTTGAGGGAGCATGAAGTGTATTGTTGCTCTGATGCGGGTCATGTCCTTAGTTTGGATAGCAAAAATATAACTAATACGTTGAAATTTAATTTTAAAATGGAGGTCTGAATATGGCTGTAGTAGGTTTACAAACAACATATGTTGGTATTAAAGATGAAGATGGAAATGTGATTGTTGGTGTTGATAAAGGCGGTGTTTCTGAAACGGGCGTTTACGAGATCGATACTTCCAAGAAAAAAGGCAATTTAGGTGCCACAACGGCAAATATTACCGGTTTGTCAGGAACATTGACAAAGGTCTATGGCAACGATGCCCTTGTGGACGTAAGCAACCCGCCATCGGCGCCATCTGTTGCATTGACATATAATCAAGTCAACGTCGCTGTTAAGCAAGCATTGCTTGGACGTAAGCTTGTAAATGGCGGGTACGTCGATACTGATGATACCATTGAAAGCGCGTTGATTGTTAAGTCTCACGATGAAATCGAAAACAAGGCAATTTATTTCGCGTTTCCGCGTGGAGTTTTCAACGAAACTCAGCAGAACGTGCAGTCAAATACTGATACTGCTCAAACTAGAGAGACTGAGCAGATGACATTTACTGCACTTGCTTCTCCCGCGCTTGGCAACAAGACATACAAGATTTACTATGAAGGCGCAAAGGATTTCAGCATGAAGAAGATGTTTGACGAGGTTTTCGGCTCTGCACAGACATTCATCAAAGCTGATACTCAGCAACCGCAAGTTTCAGAATCACACTAGTTGATCAGACAGAGACGAGAGATGTGAGACGAATTACAGAAAGGATGTTTAATAAATGGCAAAGGTAGTAAAGATTGATGGCACCGTTCTCGGCTTCCCTGAAAAGAACTGGAAACTGATTGACTCAAACGCAAACGTGAAGAAGTTTATCAGGAATTTTACCGAATGGAATGACAATTTACTTGAGCTGGATGAAAATCCAATCTCCTTGATGAACTTCATTGTCGATAAGGTTCCGGACATTATGGAAGACATGCTGGAGCTCAGCAAGACGGAGCGGAAGAAGCTTGATGAGGCTTCGTTCTCCGACCAGTACGATGTGTTTCGTGAGATGGCACGTCAGTTTCTGGGCATTGACATGGGGTCGCTCAATGATGACGGTGATGAGGTGACTGAAGACCCAAAAAAGCAAGAAGAAGAATGAATCTTCAGTTAAGGCAGCTAAGCGATGATATTGACTACATGGCTAAGCAGCTGCTTACTGAAAACGGTGTTTTACCGGAAGATTACTATAATTCTTCTTATTCTGACATGCAGACGGCACTGGTTTCACGACCACGTGAAGAGCGTGTGGTTGATGCCGGTGAGTTTGCAAGATCTTTGATGAAAGGAGGACACTAACATGGAAGAGATTCAAGGGTATCGATTTTCTATCGACTTGAATGATGGCGAAATGGGGAGAAAACTGCAGGTAATTCGACAAGAAGCGTATGCCTTGAAAAATGCAATGAGGACTAATTTTGCTGAAATCAGTGCCGGTGAAGGCGTAATGGCTGCGTATGCTAACAAGGTTACCGATGCAGGAAGGGCCATTAAGGCACAGGAGAAATTGATTGAGCTACTGACAACAGAGCAAAAAGGTTTGGATCTTACGACTGACAAAGGACAGAAAACGTATTTGAGATATGAAAATCAAATCAATGCTGCTAAAAGAGCAATTGTTAGTCTTACGTCCCAACAAGAAAAAGCAAAATCCATCAGTTCTCAGGAGAATCAGCTTCACCTTCAGGCAATACGAAATCTTGAAACGCTGACTAAGAGGACTGACGAAGTCCGCAACGCAACGTCGAGAGTGACGGACATTACCACCTCATATGCTCATGCTCTTGAAACCGAGGGACGGACAAATGAAGCCGCCAGAGCAAAGCTGAAGGGGTTGGAAAGCGTTCGGAAATCACTTGAAATTCAGTTGAAACAGGAAAAATTGCTTCTTCAGGAAACGGCAAAGGTTTCCGGTGAAACCTCAAGTGCATACCAGTCACAGAAGGCAAAGGTCGAGGACCTCACTCTCAGCTACAGACAGAATGAAGCTGAGATCAGGAATCAGATAAAGGTCACGAAAATGTGGCCTGATTCTCTAAATAGGCTAAGAGACGGAACGCTGAAACTGAAGTCAACGATTAAGCAATCGTTTAACGAGATAAAGACTGCAGCTATGGTTGGTGGTGCTGCAGTTTCAGCTTTTTCAGGGGCGTGCCTGAAAGGTTCGGAGAAGGCGTCTGAACTCAGCAGTCAGTACAATGTCATCAAGAATAACCTGGTGACGGGCGGGGAAAGCGTCGTCGAGGCAACCAGGGCGGTTGCAATCATGCAGTCTGACGGAGAGAAATACTCACTGAAGTATGGTAAGTCTCAAAAAGACATCGCTGACGCTTATCTGGAACTTGTCAAGCGCGGATACACAAGCAAGCAGGCAATTGGTGCAATGAACACCGAACTTCAGGGTTCCATTGCTTCGGGGGATGATTTCTCTGATGTAGTTGAAGTTGCGTCTCAGACGCTTGAAGGATTCGGGATGACCGTTGACAAGAACGGAAAACAGCTCAGTTCCGCCAGGGAGATGACGGTTCAGACAAAGAAGGCCGTCAACACCTTGGCCTATTCTGCTGACGTTACGTCAACATCATTCCAGTCTCTGGGCATCGGGATGTCTTATGTATCGGCTACAGCTCATCAGGCGGGATTCAGTTTGTCTGAAACGGCAAGTGCCATGGGTGTTTTGAGTAATAATGGTTTGGAAGCAGACAAGGCTTTGGTAAAACTGGCCGCTTAGCGAGAAATTGCTTTGAAAAACAACTTTGTTAATTCGGGGAAGGCTAAATCATGATATAATAATCTCAAGAAGATAAACGCTTTACGGAGGTGATAGCATGTACAAGTGGAAAAAAGGCGATGGTAAGACAATGGCAGTTCTTGTAGTCGTCTGCATAATTGCTTTCATTTGGGGGTTGTGTGATTTACCATCACCGATGGATTGGATTGACAATTTCTTTAAAAATGCATTTGCATTTGCATTTATATTCACTATCCTTGCTGTCGGCGGCGTAATTTCGTTTATCGGTGGGTTATTCAAGTGACATGTTGATCCCGAGCCAAGCCCGTCAGAAACGGCGGGAAGGTGTAACGACTAGAAAAAGTAAGCTAAAAATCAAGCGAGTCTCTGAAGGCTCGCTTTTTTCATGCGGAAATTTCCACGAAGGCAAAGCTCCCGGAAGGGATGAAGATATAGTCTGAACTGCATGGAAACACGCAGAAGCAGGGGATAAAGAGCCCTTGCGATAACAATTGGGTACAGGTCTGCGCAAAGTTATCAACTCACTGGTATCTGCCGTTAAGGCGATCGGCAAGAAAAACTCAGTGCTTGATAATCTTGGAATTAAAAAGGAAGAGATGGTTGACGCTAACGGGAATCTCAAATCCATGACGGACATAATGGGAGTGTTGCAGAAGCACACCGAGTCAATGGACAAGACTAAAAAGAACGCCGTTTTCAACAGTCTGTTCGGCACGACAGGTCAACAGGCGGGCATGATTCTTGCCGAGAATTCTCAACGGTTGGGCGAACTTACTCAGAAGACACAGGAAGCAGCTGACAAGGGCAAGTACGTACAGACACTGTCGGAAAAGAACTCGGAAACCGCTCAGGCCAACAATGAAAAGTTCAAGAAGGCATGGGAAGATCTTGAAATCAAATTCGGTGCAGAATTACTGCCGTACATGACTGAGGCAACCAAGGAATTAGGGGAATTGTTCGGTCAGAAGGATTTCCAGAAAGATGTCAAGGCCATGGCTGAAGGCGTGGGATCAGTTGCCAGGAAACTACTGACCGTTGCTGAAAGTGCAATCAAGTATCGTGATGTAATTCTCGATGTAGCTACTATACTAGGCAAAATATGGATTGCTGACAAAATTATAAATTTCACGCTCAAGATAAAAGAACTGGCAACCGTATTTGGTAGATTTAGATCTAAGGTTGCAGAAGAGCAAGCAGAAGTAAAGGCGCTCACGTTTGGGTATCAATCTCTTGCCGAGGCGAAGACGCTCGCAAGTAATTCATATGTCGGTAGTTCTGCAGCAGATGCTGAAAAAAAGATGTCTAAACCAGTTCAAAGCGCGAAAATAGCCGAAGGAGTAGAAGAAGGTATTGCGACATCCTGTGCGGTGGAAAAAGGTGTAACGAAGAGTGTTGCGGCTGCCGGGGAAAGCGCAAAGCTTGCTGGATTCGTTTCGAGATTTGGAACTAAATTAATGGGAATTGCTGGTGCAGCCATTGCGGTAGTCAGTGTAGGAAATGATATCTCCGAAGCCATCAAGACAGGTTCTGAATCTTCCAAAGTAAAAGCTGCTGCAAATGTTGCTGGCACTGCTATCGGAGCGGGTGTTGGTTTTGCTGCTGGCGGACCCATGGGGGCGGCTTTAGGCTCTTCTATAGGGAATATGCTTGGCAGCACGTCCATAGCGCAGAAAATCGTCAAGGGACTCAACAATGCAGTTAAGAAAGCTGCAAAGGAGCAGCAGAAACAGATTGATGAAACTGGTTATGTCACTATGTATGACGGAACCACGGTCAAGGTGGGCAAGGTCAAGGTTGAAAAGAGCTCACTTACCAAAGCGCAGAAGAGCGTATCTGATGATATCCGGAAGTCAATGGACAAGGCGGACCTGTCGGTAATCAAGATGTCGGTTCAGTCTGATGACAAGAGTCTGAACAAAGCCAAGGCTACGCTTGAAGGTTTCTATGCCTCTGTCGCTCGTACTGCTGAAAGGCAGTCGCAAAAAAGGGCGGATGCTGAAAAACGTGCAGTCGAGCAGATGTACAAGCAGCACCAGATCAGCAAAAAACAGTATGAAGAGTACATTAAGGGAATCGATGATGCCGACAAGAAGCGACAGTCCAGTCAGAAGAAGACATATGACAGTCTTATAAAGGCAACAAACAAGTATAACGAAGACCTTAAAACGGCCACTGCCAACGGGCAGGGCAACGTAAACAGGATTACGTACACCTATAACAAGAAACGCGAGAAACTGGCAAAGGATGAAGCTGAAACTATCAAAGGGGTCAGAGAATCCGGTTATGTCCAGATAAAGGGCAGAACTTACACTGGTGAGGAAGCCGTAAGAAAGGTACAGGAGCAGTTCAAGGCAAAACGGGAGAAGCTTGCCCGGTCTGAGAAGAAGGAACAGGCTGAAATTGCCAGGAATACGGCCAATGAAAAGAAAAAAATTACTGAAAAGTACAATAAGGAGCGATTGAGCAAGCTGCAGTCATTGTCTAAGTCGATTGCTAAGGAAATGGGTACAAGTTCCAGGCAGCAGAAGGAAATTCTCGATAAACTACGCAAGGACAAGGGCAGAATAAGCGATAACGAAGCACGGGATCTGATTAATAAATCGGCCCGCGAAACTAAAAAGCTAATTGAGCATGCTGAGAAAACGCGCAAGGAAACTGTTGCCAAGGCACAGCAGACCTACAAAGGCAAAGTGGAACAGTACAGGAGAATGAACAAGGACATTCCAGGCTACACCAAGGATATGATGAACAAGGATATCGCCAATGCCAAATCGGAGCGTGACACTACTGTCAGCGTTGCTAATGAGGCAAAGAACAAGATTGTCGGAAGCGCCAAGGCCAAGCACAATCAAGTTGTAGATGAAGCCAGAAAGCAGAACAAGTCTGTAAGTCAGAATATTGTAGCTGAAGGTAACAACGGCATCAAATCATATAATGCCTGGGGTGCTGCTGTTCACAACACTCTGAAGTTCCTGTCTGATGCATGGTCATCTGTCGTACACGCATTCGGTGGGTCGTACAAGGGAAATGTCGGCTCATACAGACCGGCGGCAAGAATCAGTTCTTATGCCAACGGTGGTGTTGCACGTACCGGCCTTGCCCTGGTCGGAGAAGCCGGTCCCGAGCTGGTCTATACGCCCTGGAGCAAGTCCGCCAGAATCGTCGGAAGACACGGAGCTGAAGTTGCGCCGCTCAATCAAGGCGAACAGGTGTTGAATGCACGTGACACAGCAAGAGTGATGGCCGGCAGTTATTCCGGCACTCTTCCGGGCTATGCCACAGGTACGTTCTCACTGTCCGGCTTTATCGGAAGCATTAAGGACAAGGCACTGGACATTGCCGACAGCGTGCTTGACGTCTTGAAGAAACCGGTTAAATGGATTGCCAAAGGATTCAGTCACTGGCCAAGTGTTCAGGCGTTCAGTTTCACTCACACAACATTGATGGATCAGACAAGGAACATGGCCAAAAAGTCACTGATAAATCCGGTAACACAGGCCTTCAAGAAGCTGCTGAAGAGTTATGATGACAGTGGCACAAATCCAAGCGGGTCTGGTGTAAAGAGATGGGAACCCTATGTCAAGAAGGCGCTGGCTAAGTTGGGGCTCTCCACAAGCAGTGTCATGGTAAGCAAGGTGCTCAGACAAATCAATACGGAATCCGGCGGCAATCCGCATGCTAAACAGCCCGGAGCAGACCCTGACGGAGACGGTTCGGGTCCGGCACTCGGTCTCATGCAGACAAAGCGAAGCACGTTCAATGCATACGCTCTTGCCGGACACAAGGATATCTGGAATGGCTATGACAACATGCTTGCCGGACTGAACTATGCTCGCACGAGATACGGCGCAAGTCTTTCGGCTCTTGGCAAGGGACATGGCTATGCCAACGGCGGCCTGGTCTCCACTCACGGAGTGTATGAGATGGCTGAGCAAAACCTTCCGGAAATGGTCATTCCACTGGATTTGTCAAAACGGTCAAGAGCATATCAGCTCATGCAGAAATCATTGGACTATTTTGCCCGCACCGACAATCATCAGGGAGTATCCAAATCCGATGTTGAGTCTGAGAAGTCAAACAACAGACTTGAACAGACTTTGAGCGCAATGCTGACCATGCTGTCTAAGATATTCGGTGCCAGCGAAGAACAGATTGAAGTGCTGCGCATTCTCAGTTCGGGCAATGCTGACAGGCAACTGGCAGATATCGGGCAGAAGCTTGACGCCATTGCCAACAAACAGTTGAGAGTCGACGGCTCCAGTTTTGCCCGCAGCTATGAACAGTACGGATCAGTTGAAAGGAATAGAAGAGATACGATGCTAGGAAGGGGGATGTCGATTGACACAAGAATCTAGACCATATGGTTTCGAATTTGCCGGTCACCACTCGAGCGATTTCGAGCTGGTAGTGCTGGCAGAAAAGACAGTGACAATGCCGTCCAAGCGCAAGTCTCAGCTGCAGTTGCCGTACCGTACGGGATATATCGATTTGAGCGACTTGTACGGCCTCAACACGTACGATGAACGGACAGTGACGTTTCCCTGCCGTCTGCCATACGGCCAGGAGAACCTGTCATTGATGAATCAGAAACTGACGGAACTGATGAACTGGTTGATGAAGCCTACTGGAAAGACACTGCTCAAGGATGATGCCATGCCGGGCTATGCTTTCATGGCCGAAGTTCAGACCGCTCCGACAATCGAAGAAGGTTGGAATTTTTGCAAGGTGACGGTCGTATTCCAGTGTTATGCTTATCGTCTCAAGCGTTGCTATGACGATGTATGGGACACGTTCTACTTCAGCCTTGACGCCGCCTCCAATATCGAGGTTGACGTCAAAGGGCATGAGAGCGTTCTGTTGATAAATACAGGTCATAACCGGGTTCGATTGACTGTGACCTGTTCCACGGCCATGTCTGCGTCAGTCAATGACCACGTTTTTGCGCTTAAAGCTGGGGATAATGTCAATCCTTACCTGGAGCTGATGCCCGGCGAAAATGTCGTTAACATCGAAGGCACTGGTAAGGTTAAGTTTAAATGGACGGAGGAAGTGCCATGACAAAAGGGTTTAGAATTACTATTCGTGAAGGTTGGAACGGGGCGGAGAAGGTGCTTAACTCGGATATCTTACCGCATTATCGGCTCGTTTCGGCTGTTTTGTCTAAAAGCACTTCATCTTATGACACGTTCAACTTCACGATTGACCCGACGCATGCTTTGTATACTGAAATCGATCCTTACAAGTGTTTTGTAAAAATAACTCGTCCGGACAAGAATGCGACTCTCTTCGAAGGGCGAGTTTTAACGTATACGGATAGCATGGATAGTTCGGGTACGGTTGAAAAGCAAGCTACGTGTGAGGGCTTGGAAGGGTTCCTGCACGACAGCGTACAACCGTGGAGGGAGTTCCATAACACGACGCCAAAGGACTTTCTGCAGTCTCTCATAACTGAGCACAATAAGCAGGTCGAGTCCTACAAGCAGATAACGCTTGGGACGGTCACGGTGACAAATTCAACGGATAACGTGTATCGATATGCTGATGATACCAAAGATACGTATGATAACATACAAGACAAGCTCATCAGTCGCTTGGGTGGAGAAATGAGGATCAGGAATGCGGACGGCAAGCTAATGCTTGACTACGAGCCGGAAATCTCCTCCGATTGTCCGCAGAGGATCGAGCTTGCACATAACATGGTGTCAAGTTCACGGACTGTTGATCCAAGTGAGATTGTTACTGTTCTTAAGCCGCTCGGCGCAACTCAAGAACGTCAGAACAACGATGGCAGTACCGACGTTTCAAGTCCGCACTTAACAATCGCCAGTGTTAATGGAGGTAACGATTATCTGCGTGACGATCAGCTGATCAGTCAATTCGGAATCCATGTCAAAACCGAAACGTGGGAAGACGTAACAACGCCACAGGCTCTGCTTGCAAAAGGCAGGGCTTTTCTTAATGCTCAAAAGGCGATTAAATATCAGCTTCAAGCCGGTTATATCGATTTGTCTTTCCTGGAAGAAACTATCGGGATGATCGAATGCGGGAGCTATGTTAGCATTGTAAATCAGCTGGAGGGTTTGTATGCGACGGAACGCATCGTGGCCATGTCACTGGACCTGCTCAACATCGCCGATTCAACCATCACCCTCAGCGACAATCCGATAGACCTGACGGCATATCGTGAACAGCACCGGTCGGAAACCGACGCGCAGAAGGCACTGATCAACCGTCTGATGTCACGTCAGACAAAAGCAAACAAGGAAATTGCTGATTTGTCCAAGCAGAATCAACAATTGTCCGACAATTACAGCAAGCTGTCAAGCGATTATGCCAAACTGTCTGAACGAGTTAAACAGCTTGAAAACAGCGGTGGCAATACCCCGGCTTGGACGTCTGGTAGTAAATTTATTGATTTGTCATCGAACAATGGAAGTCAGACTCAGTCATGGTATGACAGTTTGTATCAATCAGGCGTCAAAGGCCTGATGATCAAGCTTACTGAAGGGTCTGCCACAGGTAGTGCATATCTCAATCCGCTATTCGACGAGCAAAAGAGCCGTGGAATTACGGCTAAAATGAAGTTTATCGGTGCATGTCACTATTTCTTGGCCGTATCCGTTTCTGATGCGCAAGCCGAAGCGCAGTGGTTCTTGAGCAAATTAAAAGCTAAGGGAATACCGACCAGCGCTGTGGTTTCGTGTGACGTCGAAGATGGGTCGCTTACTAAGGACAAGGCCGCGTTGACTGCTGAGGTGGATGCCTTTTACAAGGTGCTGACCGATGCCGGCTATACGAATACATGCGACTATTCGAGTGCGTCATGGTTCAGCAGCCGCTTTGACAGTCACGCTAAGTATAAATGGGTCGCCAGCTGGGGTGCATCGTCCAAGCCGGCAATAGCTGACGCATGGCAGTACACTGACAAATACAATGGTGCCATCCTGGACTGCAGCTACAGTTACAATCAGATTTTTGTTTAAGGAGGGATAGAATGACAGTCGATTATAGAGATCCAACGCATATCATGCCCACGGATAGTCCTATTGACCAATCCAAGGTGTCTGAGGCAAATAAAACGTTGGCCAAGTGGTTGCGCCAAAAAATGTATGGTGTTGACGTGAGAGAATCGTTGGCCAGGCTTGCAGAACAGACGTCTGCTGACGTGTATGATGACCGGCAGACTGTACAGGATTATAAGAATCATGCAAATAATGAGGAGCAAGCGTTGCGCAATTTGGCCAACAAGCTCTCACAGGAATTCAACAGTATTCTGAATTCCAAGGCCGACAATGCAGAAGTTGTTAACGCGCGTATCGATGTATCCGGTGCAGTCTATGAGACACTTAAATCGAGACTGGATGCAATGCAGCTCAATCTCAACACGTTTTACCAAGCAGGACAGGTAGATCCGCAACTGCATATCTTGTGCGTCAAAGACATTGCCACTGATAGCGATAATGTCAGGTCCTCGCCCATGGTGCAGATTACAGGAGGGACCAGTCCTGATGGTGATTTGACGGTGACGTCATCTACACGGCTAAAAATTGACAAAGTAAAGGATGTGTAAATCGTGGCTAAAATCAAAAAAATGATGGAACTTGAGGAGAATGGCGATGAGCAGCAGTTCTTTCCGCAGACGCACGCCGATGCCGTGCTTGATCTGCATGACTATCTCAAGAAGTATGTGATTCCCGGAGCGGTCAATGGCAAGGACGGCAGAGACGGTACGAACGGGTTAAGCGCATATGACATCGCTGTTATCCAGGGGTTTAAGGGCACGGCGACCGATTGGATTCGTTCTTTGAAAGGTGATAAGGGCGATAAAGGAGAAAAGGGCGATACTGGCGCAACGGGGCCGATTGGCTTGACCGGTGCGACAGGTCCTCAAGGTATCAAAGGCGATAAAGGTGATAAAGGCGCTACTGGCGCAACAGGGCCGATTGGTCTGACTGGTGGTACCGGCGCACAAGGCCCTCAGGGATTGCCAGGAGCCACCGGACCGCAGGGTATTCAGGGCGTGCAGGGACTCGAAGGTGCTACTGGTCCTAAAGGAGATAAGGGAGATACCGGTGCACAAGGACCACAAGGCGTTAAGGGCGACACAGGAGCAACAGGTACTGCCGGTGTACGTGGGCCTCAAGGTATACAAGGGCCCCAAGGTCCCAAGGGGGAACGAGGAGATTCCGGTGTCACCGTGCCGGCAAACGGGTTCTTTACGCTGACCGTTGATGCCAACGGAGATTTGTGGGCAGTTTCGAGCGGCAGTGATTCTCCTGAATTCTCGCTCGATTCGGACGGTAATCTGTACTATGTTACAAATGAATGAGGTGAGTGAATGACAAAGACGTTAATCGGCAACATCAAAGGGCCTAAGGGAGCTACTGGTTCACAAGGTCCTCAAGGTGTCAAAGGCGATACGGGAGCTACAGGAGCTACTGGTCCGAGGGGACCGCAGGGTATACAGGGTCCAGCTGGGCCGACCCCTACAATCGGAAGCAACGGCAACTGGTTCATCAACGGCACTGACACCAAGAGCCCAAGCCGCGGTGCACAAGGCCCTCAGGGCGTACAGGGCGTGCAGGGTCCGAGAGGCGCAACTGGATCACAGGGGCCGACTGGAGCAACCGGTCCGGCCGGTCCGACACCGACAATCGGATCAAACGGAAATTGGTTCATCAACGGTGTCGATACTAATAAACCTAGTCGAGGGGTACAGGGGCCACAGGGCATTCAAGGACCTAAAGGAGCTACTGGGGCAACAGGTTCACAGGGACCACAGGGAATTCAAGGCCCAAAAGGTGCTACGGGAGCAACCGGTGCAACCGGAGCAACAGGTCCGACCGGCCCGCGCGGCCCACAAGGACCAGCCGGACAAAACGCAACGACAACGGCAAACGCTACGCAGAGAACCAACGGCTTAATGTCGTACACCGACAAAACCAAGTTGGATACTCTGCAAATAGTCAAAATTACTAAGATAAAGGATGTGTAAACTATGACGTATATCGCACAATTATCAGATGGATCTAACACGCAGTTTTTCCCGCGCACCAGATGGGATGCGCTGCTTAATGTGCCTTCGCTGGTACAACCTAGCGCGCTTAAAATTACCAGATGGGATAATGCTGTAACGGCTAAAAATGGCTGTGAAATTGCTAGTGGAAGCAGTTTAACGCGCTTAGATTTCGTTAATTTCTCTATACTAAATGTATATGCCTGGATTAAACTACCTAAGTTGGATGTGTGGAAATATGTAGAGGTGGCATCAATCCCTAAGGCTGCTCTTAATGGGTATTCAAAAACGCAAGAACTGACAAGTAAACGTTTTGTTGATGAATTTAAATTAGATTTAGGTATAACTACAAATAGTACTCTAACCGCTTATTCTCGTACGGCAATTGCTTCTGGAAGTGGTTTCCCGTACATGGTATCATACATTCTCTATAATTAAGGAGGAAAATCATGCTAATCTACTATTACGATGAAAACAATACGTATACGCACTCTGACTTAATAGGTGATGATGCGGTCATGCCGGCTAACGCAACTAAAGTTGCTCCTCTTGACGGAAACGGGGCTGGACTGTACGAACCGATTATTTGGCACCCAGAGACCCAAACCTGGACAGGGGCAACGAAAGAGGAATATGATGCGGCTCATCCAGCTGATACAGTAGCTGTGACGCCTACCGCTGATCAGCAGGCACAGGCTCAGCAGATGCTCGCCATGGCCAACTTGACAAACCAGGTTGCCATGCTGCAGAAGACGGTTGCGACGCTGATGGTTCAGAATGCAGATTCGAAGGAGGAAACGAAGAATGTATAGTTATGATATCGTAAGTGAATTTTATAAAATGGGCCTTTTCACTAAAGAAAATGTGCAGCTTTTTGTGAAGGTCGGTCTTTTTGCCAAGTCTGACTATGCCAAGATGTTCCCGGAAGATACGGTAACGGCTTAACTAATATGTACGTGGAGGGTGGGTAGGATAATAAGATTGAGGTGATAGTTTGATTCATGGGTTATGGGGACTGAGTTGGGGAGAAATCCTCAGCTTAGCTACCCTAATAGGGGTTGTTACGACTGCGTTGAGCAAGCTGCTTAAAAAGGGCATGTCAGACGTATTGTCGCCGCTTAGAATGTCGCTAAATGAGCTTAACGACAATTTAAAGACGCTGAATTCCAATTTTCACAAGCAGGAAGTTGAAATCGACAAGATTAATGACGACCTGAGACGTCATGATCTCAAATTGGTTGAGCATGAAACTGAAATCCATGCGCTTAAGGAGGAATCAAAAAATGGTTGATAAAATTAAGAAAGCATTGTACAACGCAGATGGTACGCTTAACAAGACTGTGTTGGTTGCGCTCGTTTCTGCGATTCTGTTGTTAGTACAGCAACTGGCTCAGATTATGGGACTGGATTTGACGGGAAAAATTGCATCAGCACAGGACTGTATCAATACAGTACTGACTATTCTAACGATTCTTGGCGTTGTATCAGTTCCAAAGGACGGTGCAACAAATGAAAAATAAGATTAAAATCGTAATTACAGGCCTTGCTTGCGCAGGGCTTTTTTTATGCGGTCAGAACGCGCAGGCAAATCGATTAGGACAGGACGTATCCAGCTATCAATTGAGTGATTTTGAGTACATGCTACAACGCAAACAGCTAGGGTCTGAATTTACCATTGTCAAGCTAGGCGGTTCCGGCGGCTTTGAAGGAGAACATTATCAAAATCCAAAAGCTTCAGCACAACTAGCCAATGCGTCAAAAAGCGGGCAGGACGTTGCAGGCTATTTCTGGGGACAGTTTGGATCAGATAGATTGCTCGCGCAAAAGATGGCCAGGTATGCAGCAGCGGATGCGCGCAGGACAGGGTTAAAACAGGGCGCTGCTATTGCGCTGGATTACGAGCAGGGCGCATCGATGTCAAGCACGGCCAATACCGATGCAATCATTGAATTTATGTCAGCCATTAAAGGCGCGGGGTATAAACCGCTACTATATAGCGGTGCTTATTATATGAAAAGATATGTAGATATTGATCGCATTGGTAAGCAGTTTGGAACGTGCCTGTGGGTTGCTAGCTATAAGACAACCGGATTACAGCTAGCACCAGATTTTGCCTATTTCCCGTCTATGAACTATGTAGCGATGTGGCAATTTGCGGATAACTGGCATGGTACTGATGGAAACGTGGAACTTGTTTCTGTTATTAAAGGAGATGTTAAAAATAACGTGACGGTTAAGCCGACTGTTACTGTTTCTGGGAGCTACTATACTATTCAGCCTGGCGATTCGTGGTGGTCAATCGCAAATCGTTTTGGTATGGACATGTATCAGTTGGCACAGCTTAATGGCATGTCGATCAACACCGTTATCCATCCGGGGCAAAAAATTAGAGTTAAGGGCACAATCAAAAACGGTGCAAAACCAGTTAAAAATACCAATACTAGCTTTTATGTTGTTAAGCCTGGCGATTCGTGGTGGAACATCGCGGCTAAGCATGGACTGTCTATGTATACGCTGGCAGCACGCAACGGAAAGACGATCTACACTGTTATTCATCCGGGCGACAAGCTGACCATCAGCGGACAGACCGTCACCGCCACACGTGCCTACACTGTCAGACGTGGGGACACGCTGAGTGGTATCTCTGCTAGACTGGGAGTGTCGGTAAACTCACTGGCTAGTTGCAATCACATCAGCAACCCTAACAGGATTTATGTCGGTCAGCGTTTGGTATACTGACAATTTATGCGGTATAATATAGATGAAAAATAACATACAATAGCTTCGTAATCCCCCGTGCCGAACGGGGGATATTTTTTATGCAAAAATATTTTAAATGATCATTTTTGAAATGGGCAAGGCGATTATCTGAAATGCGAGAATTTTGTAAAATGGGCAGATAATAAAAAAAGAATGGGCAATAAATGGGCAAAAAAATTCCATTTAAGCGGATATAAGTATCACTTAAATGGAATGAAGATTCTTTAGAAACTGCGATAAATCAAGCAAATGCTGATTTATTAAGCTTTGTTAATTTACACTAAGCCTTCATGACGGAAAACCATGTTTTGGACGGATTGTCGGATTCCAATCAACTTAATTTGTTTGATGATTTCTGATATATCAACGTTTTTAAAGATTAGGTAAATTTAATAAATGGGATGTCTATTTTTCAAATGGGCAACAAATGGGCAAAAATTTTGAGCGATACTGTAACAGGTATTGCTTTTTTTATCACAGGAAATTATCAATTTGAGCTATCTTAGCTTCAAAGTCTTGACGTGCCTTTTTAGTCACGTGCATATAGATCTTTTCTGTGATGTTTGTGTCAGCATGCCCAATGCGATCTTTGATCACACGTAAAGGAACATCCATATCAGCAAGCACCGAAACATGTGTATGTCTGAAATAGTGTGTAGTAACATCTTTATCTATTTTCTGACGTTCAATTATGCGCTTTAGCATAGTATTTGCGTTGTTGATGTTGAGCGGCTTTTGATCAGCAAAATGGGGCGCTGATGGATTATAAGCAAACAGTAATGCATCTAGATCTTTGTTACGCATATGTCTTTCAACGATCTTTGTAGCTTCAGGGGATAAGATTATCTTACGCATCCCTGCAAAAGTCTTAGTAGAATCTGATAGATAGTAACGTGATGGAGAGCTCAAGAAAACGAGTGAATGATTAATATCAAGATAAGTTTTACCGTTTTCTTTGATCACATCTTGAACACGTAAGCCAGATGCTTCGCCAAAGCGCATGCCAGTCAAGTATTGCAGCTTGAAGACATCAGCATAGTGATCTGCACCATTTATCAAACAATCGTCAATTATCTTTCTGTACTCATCTTGCGTCAAATACTTATTTTCTATTTGATTTCTTTTACGAGCATTTTCATTTTTCCATTCGATCTTGACCTTTTTGATATTATTATCTTTTAAATATCCATATGTTACAGCAAAATCAAACAAGACAGACACTTTATTTTTTATAGCTCGAACAGTTCCATTTGTCAGATCTCGTTCGTTGTTATATAACATGTCGTTGAAGTAACGATTTAGACTTCGTTGTGAAATATTGCTTATGATAGTGTCATGACCAAAATCATCGACAAATTTTTTGATAAACAATGCACCATTTTTATAAGTGCTAGGTTGGACCCGCTTTTGATACTGCTCTAAAAAGGCAGTTGACACTTGCGAAAGTGTTGCGGTTTGAACAAATTCACTTTCTTCAGCTAATGCCTTATTGATCTTGCGCTCTAATTCTTGTGTAGCTGCTTTTACTACTTGAGGTGTTTTCTTTCCATACGTTACAGAAACCTTGCGATATTTCCCAGTCAAAGTTGATTTGTAACGCTCGACAAAGCAGTATCGCTTTTCAAGTTTTCCATTGACTAGAACCTCTCTGTTCTCGATCCACATAATTATATCTCCTATTGGTTAACGATGGAATCATAAGATTGTATCCAAGTTTGCTTTGCTTGATCAAAAGCATCTTTCTTTTCTTGCAACGACGCACGTAGCGTTTCTGCAGTGTCAGATGTAGTATTAGGGTTGTTTAGTGAAGGTACATCAGTTTGGTATTCAATAGCATAGTCATAAAGTGTTTCAAGATAATTATTGACGGACTTCGTGTAGTTTGATAACTGTGAGTAATGCTCACTATCTAAGTTAGCTTTCTCTTCTTTTAAAATTTTATTATTCTGCTTCTGTAAACGTTGGAGGTTCTTAGTGCGTGAGTCGAACCGTTTAAGCGCATATGGAGTTTCGCTGCTATTGTCGTTAACATCATCGACCTTAGCAGCTTCTAAGACTCCATCTTCAATATTTTGATAGGAGTCTTTAGTCATTGTAGAAGTGACCGCAGCTTTTAATTCTGCAGTGTAATCAATAGAGGATGAAGACTCTGCTGACGATGATGAACTAGAACTTGAAGATGAGTTGTCTATAGCGTCACTATCTTCCTCCTCATCTTCCTCTTCATAATCCTCCTCATCGGAGACGGTAGAACTATCTTGGGATGTCGATGAAGTATTAGTATCGTTAAAAGGAATGAAAAATGTAGATATTGCACATACTGCACCGATAGTCATGAGTATAGCGGGTACTTTAAAATTCTTAGATTTTTTAATTAAAGAAAAAATTAGCCAACCTAGACCAACTATAAAAATTAGCATCCCTACAAAAAATAATATTGATAAAAAAGTAATCATAAAAAATCCTCCTAGTTAATAATAAATCCTTAGTTTTTATTTTGTTTATTGGAAGTTAAGATTGCTACCGGTTTTAATGTATGTGCAATTAACTTTCTAAATAACCTTTAATTATTCCACGTATAATTCTTTTGTCTTCTTCTTAGCTGCTTTTTGCATTTTCGCAACGTCAGCTTTAAAACTATCAAAAAATCCCATATTTTTACCTCCTTACGGTTTTATATAAGTATTGTTTAACAACATCAACTCTGCTGGTCAGACACTTTAAATCTGCGACAAGATTTTCTCGACGACCGGGGCGTATCTCAGAGACAGATGCCTGTTTTCTAAGAAAACGACCGGATTGACGCTGGAACTCTCCAATGAGTTTTCCGAAAGATACTCCTTGACTTCTTCCCTGAGCATAAAACTTACTGCTTCGGCTTCCATTTTCGAATGCGCCGTCTTGGTGCAGTTATATAGTCCGGAATAGTCAGCCTGGCGAGCATGACCAAGTTCATGCAGTATCACTTCAAACTGTTCCTGCTCGGATAGCCGGCTGTTGACTACTATCATTCTGCAGACTGGTATGTAGTAGCCTTTTCCATCCAGGCAGTCACTGTAGGCCACTGTAACACCGTATTTCTTTTCTATTTCCAAGCGTTTCAGGACGCATCACCCCTTTTTGGTATTAAGATATCCCTCAATTATGCCGCGCAGCACTTCGCGATCGTTATCCGTGATAGGTTTTCCGTCGTAACTCATAACAGAATCGAGCGCTTCTTCGATGGTCAGATTCAATTTGCTAGAAGTCTTTCTGCTCTCGACTAACAAATCCGTTACTTGGACTCCCAAAACCTTTGCTACTTTTTCTAAAGAGTTGGTAGACGGGCTAGTAGTTTTCCATCTATATATTGTAGCTTCACCAATACCGGCTTTTTCTGCTACTTTTTTTATAGTCCAGCCCCGATTAGTGGCAATCGCTTTAATGTTTTCGAAAACGCTCATAATAGTCCTCCAGAACTTTTTTCAAAAATGTTAGTGAACGCCGTTGACAACTTTCATAAATGTAAGTATAATGAAAATGTGCTTAAGGTTGGTAGCCAAAAAAAGCACTTAAATTATACACTGTTAAGGCGTTCAGTAACATTGCCTTCGTTTATTTGCTATGCCTTAATAGTATCATATTTGATAGTCATTGTAAATGACGATTATCAAATTAGTTAGGGGGTGTTTTCATGAGTGGGATTGTGCCCAAAATAAAAAAACTAGCCAAGCTTAATGGTTTGACAGTTAAGGAATTAGCTGCCCGAGCGGGGGTTGGCGAAACTTCCATCTATAGATGGGACAAAAACGAGCCGTCTATCAGGTCACTAAAAAAAGTTGCGGCTGTTCTGGAAGTTGATTATAAAATTCTGCTTCCATAGAAAAAAAGAAAGGACTGAACACAATGAACGAACTCAAAGTTTTAGGCCAAGAAAAAATTGGCCAATATGAATTCACAGGAATCGAAGGTGGATTTGGCGAAAATAAGAGAGCGATGCTTGTTAAAGATATTGCAGCAATTCATGGGAAAGAGGTTAAGGAAGTAAACAGATTAATCAAAAGTAACATTAATCGCTTTAAGTTTGGCATTGATTTGCTGGATTTAAAACGGGTGATTTCAAATCACCTGTTTTCAGAATATGGATTTACCAAAGCTCAGTGGGGGAATGCTAACAACATCTACATGCTGTCTGAACGTGGCTATGCTAAGCTGCTTAAAATCCTTGAAGACGATACCGCATGGGATATTTACGACGAGTTGGTTGATAACTATTTCAACATGAGAGAAGCTATCAAAACGGATTCAGCAATCGGCTTAAAAGGCAAGCGCTTGGCAATCATGGAAGAAAACGCAAAAACAAAACAAGCTCAGCTACTTTTCAAGGTTGCAAGTGGTACGGCTTCAAATAGCGCACGTGAAAGAATTTTCGCTCATATTGCTACTGAGCTGACTGGTGAAAAATTTATGCCCGAACTCCGAGAAGAAGAGTTCAGCGCACAAGAAGTTGGTGACAAGTTGGGTATTACTGCTAATAAAGTTGGTAGAATTGCAAACATTCTCGACTTGAAAGCTGAACAACCAGGGCAAAATCAATTTGGTCGTTGGGCGATGAGTAAATCACAGTATAGCAATAAAGAAGTAGCTCAATGGCTATATTATCAAGCTGGTGTGAATAAAATTGCTGAATTTTTAAGAGAGGGTTAATAGAAATGGAATTTGAAACTGTAAAGGAATGTTTAGAAATGTTACTTGATTTGAATAACACTGAAAATGAATTACAAGTAGATGGAAAACTAGGAACTATTAATGATTTAAAAGATTTTAATTTTGAATTAATAGTTAATATGTGTGATCTCCTAGGACTGGAAAGCCTTTATTTAGGAATCGATACAGATGAAAGCAATTGATTTTGATAAAAATGAAAACATCTTAGATGAAGTAAGAAGGTGGGCGACATGATGGCGAATGGGTGGAAAACACCACAGGAAATCATGAAAGACTACGGATTAGAAAAATCAGCATTTGCAGAGCGTAAGCGAGATTGTATTGCTAATCCAGAGTATCGGGATGCAATCGTCCAAGACGGTCGCAAGATGACATACATCATTGAAGAGCGTTGGCAAGCATACTTGAGATATCGATCAGAGCAATACCGAATTAGGATGCTAGATCCACATATTAGGAAAAGCACGGCTAATTGATGCGGATTGACTGGCGGGCCAAGTTACCAAGATAGGAGGAAAGATAATGTTTGTAAAAAATTCATCAGTAACCATTGAAACTAAAGACTTTGCCATGCTTCTGGCTATGCTGCCATCTTGTGGTTGGAAGACAATCAACGGAAAGAAAAAAAGCATGGAAATGATAAAAAGATCATTCTATGTAGATGAGAGACTGGGAACAACGATAAATGCATACATTAATGCGTTCACCGTTCTGGAGATAGAACGAAGCAGAGGTAAAAATCGTAACAAGCTCATCAACGCTATCCGTACTCGCAATAAAAACGATGCGGAAGATATGGAAAAGGCAATCAAGGATATTGAAGAAGGTGGCAATAAATGAACGTTTTAGCAGGAATTAAACAGACGAGGAACAGAATCCTCAAGCAGTACACCGTGGCTGATATCATGGCCACAGATGACTGGTCGCTTGAGCAGTCAGTTGATACGGCCGCCAACCGAGCAAAGCTGATGGAGAGTCTTGAGAAGTTGGATAGATGCAAGGAACGACTGTTCAAAGACGCACTGAAGAGACAAAAAGCCTGATTAAAAAGGCAATTCTAATCAGGCTCTACAAGTGGTTGAAAAACTAATTCTCAATCACTTTCATATAAACGGCTTATCTAGTCCTATTGAGTAAACCGAGGAGAGTATCGTAGGCTTCTTCGTACTTGCTGATAACTGAAATGCCTGCAGATACGTTATCTTCCTTGGAAAGTTGCGCAGAGACAACCGCAACGGCTAAATCATGGGCTAATTGCTCGTTAGAAATTTGAGACATATGATTTCACCTCCTTTCTACAAGGAGATGGGTCAATTATAACACCAGCAGGAGGAATTATTATGAGTTTGAAAGTAGAAACGCTGAACTTAATCAGCGTGTTAGTTGATGAATTAAAAGCACCGCACGAACCGCTGGAAGAAGCACGGATTATAGCGGCGTTGGGTGATTTATGTAAGGCCTATGAACGCCTTATTTAATTGAAGGGAGGTAAATGAAATGAGCGAGTATATCGGCTTAGCACGGGTTGCAACGGACGACGGCTATCACAGGCTTTGTAAATTCCCACCATTTAAACTTGCGGTAACTCGTGGCGTCAAAGTAGTTTTAAAGGAAGGTGGCGTGCACTTAGTCGGTGTAGTCAAAGATTGCTGCACAGTCGAACGTAACTCGGCAGAGTACTATATGATTACAAGCGTCACCGGCGATCATAAAGTGCACGATTGGATTGTTGGCACAGTGAAAGAATTTGAGGAGGAAGAAGGAGGTGAATGAAGTGAAAGTCGGACTTGATATACTAGGGCTCCTATTAGCCATGATAGGGGATTCGGACTGGGAGACGGAAAGTGCAACAAGGATTGCCACTTACCTAACGACCAGTGCATTCGTCCATCTTGGCCACGAAGCCGGAACAGATTTAATGGCCTATGTTTCTGCATTTCAGATTCGTGAGGCAAGTGCCCGTGGCAAAGACATAAAAATCATTACAGACATTGCAAGAAAGCAGTTTGGTGATGAGATACTCGAAAAAACTGCCTCAAAACTTGAAGAAATCGAAAAAATCAGGATGAAAAAGAGGTAAGTGATGGAGTATAAACTTGGATATTAAAAAAGCCGCCCGATATAAGGGCGGCACAGAATTAGCACGTGCTAAGTATAGCACACTTTGGGAGGAAATAAAAATGGAAATGAATCAATTGCAGAAGCAACAAACACAAAGAAGCATTACATTCAAGGCAAACGGCGATGACGTGACACTTTCTCCAAGCATCGTGAGGGACTATCTTGTCCGCGGCAATTCCAAAGAAGTTACCGGACAGGAAATTGCGATGTTCCTTAACCTGTGTAAGTTTCAGCATCTTAATCCGTTCCTGAATGAGGCCTTCATTGTCAAATTCGGAGATAAGCCCGCACAGCTTATCACGTCGAAAGAGGCCTTCATGAAACGTGCTGAGTCTCATCCTCAGTACAACGGCCTTAAAGCGGGCGTAATTGTTGTGAATAACAACGGGGTTGAGTTCCGCAACGGTGCCTTTACAGTACCGGACTTTGATCAGCTTGTCGGCGGCTGGTGTGAGGTGTACCGCAAAGACAGAGATATTCCCGTCAGAGTGGAGATTTCACTTAGCGAATTCTCCAAAGGTCAGTCAACCTGGAAGACCATGCCGGCAACGATGATCCGGAAGACGGCCATCGTGAATGCCTTGCGTGAAGCGTTCCCAGAAACTCTCGGGGCGCTCTACACGGAAGATGACGACGGACAAATGCAGATGCAGCAGACAAAGAAGCAGGTGCAGGCGACCGAAAACAGCAAGGCCAAGAACAAGGCTGACGCCCTGATTGCACAGGCGATGGATCCGGAACACGTTCAGCAACAGGAAACGGAAGAATTCCAACGCGAACCGTGCCCGGTAGATTTGTTCAATCCGGCAGAAGAATACTCAAAAGGAGAATGAAAAATGGAACTTACAGCGGAAAACTACTACGATAACGCGACAAGCTTTGACTACATGAGTACGTCGCTCTACAAGGACTTCCGAAAATGCGAGGCCTTTGCCCTGGCGAAACTGAACGGAGAATACATGCCCGTCATGGATCCTACCGCTCTTCTCGTAGGAAACTATGTGCACAGCTACTTTGAGAGCGAGACCAGTCACTCTGCATTTATCGAGAAAAACAAGGACGCAATGATGACCAAAAGCGGTGCGCTTCGTGCTCCGTACAAGGTCGGCGACAACATGATTAAGTGTCTGGAGGCTGATCAGGTGTTCAATAACCTGTACAGTGTCGGCGAAAAGGAAGTGATTGTGACTGGAGATATCTTCGGCCATCAGTGGAAGGGTAAAATCGACAGTCTCAATCTTGACAAGCAGTACTTCTGCGACATTAAGACCACGGCAGACATTCACAAGGGGTTCTGGGATAAGGAGGAGCATCGCAAGGTGCCGTTCATCAAGGCATACGGGTATTACCTTCAGATGGCGATATACACCGAGCTCATCAAGCAGACGTTTGGCGTTGAGTGCCAGCCGTTCATCTTTGCGGTGTCAAAGCAGACACCATGCGATCATGACGCTTTCAGTTTCAATTCCGAACAAGATCAGGAGTATCTCAAGGAGGCTTTGGAAGACGTCAAGGAACATCAGGATCATATTGCTGACCTGATTGCCGGCAGAGCTGAACCGGAGCGGTGCGGTCATTGCGAGTACTGCAGGGCGACGAAGCAAATCACGGCGTTCACAAGTGCTGCGGATATTGAAGTTGAGTAAGGAAGTTTGGGCAGTGGCCGTATGACACCGGACGGGTGGGATGCCCGAATCGGAAAGGAAGGAGAGATAGTCATGAGAGTGGAGAAGATGAAGCGTAGCGGATTCACGATCATCAATAACGGCGTGCTTAATAACACCCAACTGAGTTGGAAGGCAAAAGGTTTGTTTGCTTATTTGTGGTCCCAAAGTGATTCATGGGATTTCTACGAAGTTGAGGTTCTGAAGCATTCTACTGACGGGAGAGCTTCGCTTAGAGCGGGGCTAAAGGAGTTAGAAGAGCACGGATATCTTAAACGATATCGAAACAGGGATGATAAAGGAATTCTTCGTGAAAGCAAGTGGATTTTGTCTGAACAGCCTATGTTCGATTTTCCAAAGTTGGATAAACCTACATTGGATTATCCTACATTGGATAATCGAACACTAACAAGTACTAACCAAAACAATACTAACTTAAACAATACTAACTTAAACGAAGACGCAGCCGTTGAACCAAATGTAGTTAACATAGAGGATCAGCAGAAACAGGCAACCGACTGCGGCGGCTTCGCCAAAGTAATCGACTTTTATAAGACCAACTTCGGCCTGCTTAACAGCTACATGGCGGAAGAGCTGAGACATACGTACGACGAGTGGAGCAGCCAGTCTGAAGAGCCTGGTGGAATCATCATCAAGGCTATGCAGATTGCGCTTGCGAAAAACGCTAGAAATTGGAAGTTCGTTCTAGGGGTTCTAAGGCAATGGGAAGGGAAAGCCCACACTCTTGACGATGCGGAAGCACTAGAGGCAGAACACGGAAACCGTGGTCGTATCAGACAGGCAAGACAGAATGGCCGGCGCGCTCCTGATGAGAACAGTCTGGAGAAGCACAATGCCGAGCTGGACAGGCTGACCGAAGAGCAGAATGCCAACTTTGACATGGAGGCGGCACTAGCCGAGATTGAGCGCATGAGGGCCGAGAGGGAGATGAAGGTATGAGTGAATTAAGGAAAGGGAGAATGAAAATGAAATTTGATTACGCATCTCTTGACTGCAAGCCGGGAGTTATAGCGGTTGCGCCGCCGTGGACGCTGTGGTCTGGAGACAGTGTAGTAATGGACAAAGACAGCCCAATGTACAAAGTGAAGCACTGCACCACGCTTGAGGACGATTCCGAAGCGGTGCGCATGTTGAAGGATCTTGCCGACCTTCACGATGTTTCAGCAATCATTACAGATAAGGGAGAACGCATCGATGTTCCGGATGAGAACTATTTGAGTGACATGAGGTATGAGTTTGCCGGCCCATGGATTGCTGATCTTGCCTGCATCGATGATGACATTGATGATTTGCGCCACAAGCTTGACGCTGTCGTTCAAAGGAATGTCTTTTCGAAAGAAATTGATATAGAAGCCGGCATGAGCGACGTGTACAGTCTATGGCGAAGAAGTCTCACGATTATGTCGGCTGTGAACCGCTATATGTATACCTTAAATCACCAAAATGGAGGAGAAAGAAAATGAAGGTACCTCATTCCGCCTCGCACTTTGGAAAAAAGGTTGTCATCGACGGTCTTAAATTTGATTCGATGAAGGAAGCAAGCTTCTATCAGCTTTATCTTAAGCCGAGCGGCTACCAGTTCACCACACAGGAACGATTTACGTTGCTTGAGACATTCTCCCTGGAATTAGTCAAGCTTCGTCAGACGGTATATAAGAGCGATTTCGTGGTGTATGACAAGAACGGCTCAATCAAGCATGTATATGACGTCAAGAACGGATATACCGAGTATGCCATAGACCCTAAGTCCAAGCTCAAGTTCTCGCTGTTTGCGAGAAAGTACGGAATTCCTGTTGAGGTCGTTGTCATGCGTAAGAACTACTTCAATGTCGCCATTCTGGGCACTACGAGAAAAGTCAGGCCAGTGCCGATGGTCAACATCGATTATGACTGGCAGGACATTATCAGATAATCACACCATGGCAAATCAAACACTGCATTTGCCATGGGCACGGACCCTTAGCTCAGTCGGCAGAGCAGACGGCTCATAACCGTCCGGTCGCAGGTTCGAGCCCTGCAGGGTCCATCGCCCCTATATGCTCCGGGGCGAAAAACGATAGATATTAGTCTTATGATTTGAGAACGCAAGCGTTGACGGGGTTAGATACTCACAATTGAAAACCTGAAGTGTAGCGCAATCGGGTCATAGATAGCACACGGGCATCATGGCCAGCAATCGAATTGCAACGTGTGCATAGCCGGGGCCGCTACTGAGCGGTGGCCGACGGAACCGGCTAATTTCTGCCCGCTTGGTCGGGCAGAGCCTACTTTAAGAAGTAAAGAGACATGTACGGATATGTAAGCTCGGGCGTGCCGGAAACGGTCCATCTCATGATGAGGAGGTTCGAGTCCTCCGCCGGCGCATTGGAAGGAGGAAAGAAGATGAAAAACTACTTAGTGACCATTAAAATCGGCAAGGTCATCACAAACAAGTTGGTCAAAGCTGAAACTGCTGAAGAAGCAGAGAAGGAGGCGCTTAGATGCGCATCACAAGAGACTACGGACTTACAAGCTCCAAATTAGAGCATGATTTGCTAGCAAGACTGGACAGAGACATCACCAGAGAATACAGGATAAGCGCAGAGAAGAAATGTAGCGTAAATAATGTAAATGGACGCAAACGTGTTAAAAGCTCTGAGAGGCGAAGATATACGCATGTATGGAAGGAGAATAGAAAATGAATGAAGCACAAAAAAATTACATCGGATTAAAGAACGATATGCACGATCTTATTAGATCTTACACGGCTTTGCTTAAAGCACACGAACAATACGGACCTGATAGCTGGAGCTTCCAAGTGATGAATGTTTCTCTCTCTGATGATTTGTTAAATTGTCTCGTAAGCTGCATCAACTTGAGTAAAGCAATAGAACACGCACGAAATTAGGTGAAGCAATGACGTTTAAAGAAGAACTTGAACACGCAACTGACTATGAGATTGCACAGGAAGATATAAGCACATTCATTGTTACAACTCCTTTTGCGGATATAATGGATGACAACATCTTTATCGTTGTTCAAGAAATGGCGAACGGATTGCTTTGCTTAACCGACTGCGTCAATACATTGTTTTGCAATTGGGAGCACAAAGACTTGGCGCAGAATGTTTGCAACAGACATAGACTGATTTTGTATAAAAACGAAATCAAAATTTACTCCAGACATGACGAATTGAAAGAAAAGCTGAATCGTATTGTGAATGCGCTGAAAGAGATAAGCTGCGAATTGAGGAGGAAGAACGATGACAGAGATAATTAACGAATTTACAAAAGTATTCGCTGAACATATTAAATTATGGGAGATGAAACAAAATGATGAGGAAGAAGTCTTAAAAGACCTAAAGCATAATTTAGCCAAATTTGATGAAGACTACAAACGTGTTTTTGAATATTACAAAGAAGATGATGAACAGCATTTAAGCTGGAGGTATGAAAATGCAATAACGTTGGCGTTAATTTCTGTTCAAAACGTAATGATTGATATTGGAATGCTTGAGTATTTATGGAACAAAAAATTAAAAGAACGAAAAAGGAAATGATAAAAATGAATGAAGAAGAAGTCTTAAAAGACTTAAAACATAAATTAACCGTATTTGCCAAAGACTACAGACGTATTTTTAAAGAATACAAAGAGGACAATGAACAGCACTTGAGTTGGAGCTACGAAAGTGCAATATCGTTAGCATTAATTTCTATTCAAGACGTAATGACCGACATAGGAATGCTTGAGTATTTATGGAAGAAAAAAGCAAAAGAACATGATGAAAAAGTCAGACAAAAGTTAAAAGAAGTTAAAAGAGCAAAAGGGGAAGGAAAATTCCGATGAAAGAGATGAATAAATTAGGATGCGCTATTTCTGCAGCGTTCTTTGCATGGTGCGTCGTTATGTATCTGTTTTGCAAGTGGTTAGCGGGGTGATTGAATGCTGCTTGTGGATTACTTTTTAAAGGAAATCGAAACGTACAAGAAGGACCAGGTCCGCGAACAGACATATGGCAAATATCTGTCCAACTGCCGATTTGTGGCCGATAATTGGCCGGGCTTGTCTTTGGAGAAAATGACGGCAGACGACTACCAGCAAGTTTTGAACAAGTACGCGGAAACGAGAGAAAAAGCAACGGTTATTGACTTCCATCATCAATTGTCGTGGGCGCTTAAACGAGCATACAACGCAGACGGGCTATTAAAGCGTGACGTTACTTTTGACGCTAAAATCCCAAGGGGAAAGCCTCCGGGCGTCAAAAAGCCAAAATTTATGGAAATCGAAGACATGCAAAAATTGGTCAAAGAGCTTAAACACGAGAATACATCTGAGGCGAACTTTTTTCTGATATTGTTGAAAACTGGGCTGAGATTTGCTGAGGCACTAGGCATCACGCTTAACGATGTCGACTTTGACAAAAAGACAGTCACTATCAACAAAACCCTTGACTATAAAAAACATCGGGAAGGAACGAGGTCTTTTGTACCAACCAAAAACAAGTACTCGGTTAGAACAATCGTTGTAGATGACGCCGTGCTGTATATGCTGTGGAAAAATGCAAAGGGTGCTGATCAGGACGAGAGCATTTTCTACAAAATAAAGGGGTTTCAGTATAACTCTACACTTAACAATTGGCTAAAAAGAGCGTGTCAAAAAGCTGGGGTGCCCGAGGTAACGCTACACGGGCTGAGGCACGAGCACGCAACTTATTTGGTGTCGCAAGGGATCAGCAGCATGGCGGTTGCGGAACGTTTGGGGCATGCAGATGATTCTGTCACAAGAGCGGTGTATATTCACCGACTGGAAACGGAAAGAGCACGAGATAACAAAGAAATAGCACAGAAAATTGCGAGTTTATGAGGGGGTGAGATGATGGTTAAATTTGATGTCAAAACCGTAAACGATTTACTAGGGATTGACGATGCATTCAAGGCACCTGAAAGGCTGATGGAAATTCTGCTTAAGAAAGAAGAACGCGAAGAGCTGTTTGGAAATTTTCTAAAAATTGATACTAATCTTGATTATGACTGGTTCCACGAATACTTTGAAACTGAACAAGCCGAGCGGAAGTCGAAGAAACAAGACTTTACGCCTAACTCGGTTGCAAGACTGGCAAACGCAATCACTTCTGAACCAAGGCAGACGGATTATTACGAGATGGCGGCAGGCACTGGCGGAATGATGATCACTCGTTGGGCCTATAACGTCAAAGAAGACCCAGCATTTACAGGCAAAATAAAAAGCACCATGGCTGACGATATCTTAACATCAAGCATCTTTACTTACAGTCCGCGGACTTATTGGTATCATCTCGAAGAGCTATCAGATAGAGCGATTCCGTTTCTGTTGTTCAATGCAGCTATTCGGGGTATAAATGCGGTTATTATCCAATGCGATTCTTTGGACAGAAAGGCTAAGCGGGCGTTTTACGTCAAAAATGACAGCGACAATTTTTTGGCATTTTCTGATATTTTGGAAGTCCCTAAAACTGATAAGTTTGGAAAATTCTTAAATGTAAAGTGGGGTGAGCTCGAATGAGATTTGTGGAGGCGGTAAATTGGATCGAAAAGTGTTACGGCATGCAAGCGTTCGATCATATAGAAGATTACGCCGATGACGAAGCAGTGCAGATTCTTTTGGAAGAGCGAAAACGATCAAGTTCAAAAGCCAACAAGAAGAGTAAAAGAGGAAAGAACCCAGGATCTGCAACGCTCAGAAACATGATAGAAAACGGGTACACCTACGTAGAAATGGCGATGGCAACAGGACTATCTTCGGCCGCGGTCGGGAAGATCAGCGGAAAGTACGGTTTGAGGGAGCTTTATTACAAAATGCATCCCAATGTCCGAAGGCTTGATGTCAAAGTGTTATGCGTCAATCGCTCAACAGGCGAGCAAGTGGAATTCAAAACCCTGTCAGCCACTGAGCACGCTTTTGGATTGCCCCACTGCGCTTTGTCAGAACGGACAAAAAACGGGAGAACTTTTGTACACGGTGACTGGGAAATAAGGCGAAAAAGTTAAGGCAGCGAGCGACGGTATGCCGTGAGAGTTACTGATACCAGGCGAATGTGGTATGTCAAAGGCGAGAACGGACAGTTGATGACCAGAATTGAGAATGGCATCCCTCACGATAAGTCTGGTACGTGGACGTTTGAAGAGATTAATTCTTGGGGTCTTGACCAGATGGCACGAATCAGAATCTAATAAAAAAAGCCGGTCCTTAAAGCCGACTCTCTAAAATGATATGGCAATCTAATTATATCAAAAAGGGAGTGGCGTTGTGGACGATTTATTGATTGAAATTGACAACATTGACTACAAAGCAACCGCAAGGAATGTGAAGGAGTTCCTGGACAAAAAGCTGCCGCGCATTCTCAGAATCGCGAATGCAAGTCCGGCAAGCCTGGCATCACCGGTTATTTCCGACATGCCGGTTAATCGAGGCGGGGGCAATCACAGCGAAGAGAAGATGGTCAAGTACGTTGCTGCCAAAGCAATCATCGATGGGGTATCACGAGCGCTTGCGCATTGTTCCCAGATGTCATCCCACATCCTCAAGGCACGATACGTGCAAGGTCTTCAGAACTGGCAAGTCATTGATACAATGTACTGTGAACGCGCAACGTACTACAAGCTTAGGGACAAGGCATTCAACGAGTTCGCCGACTGCTTTGAGATGCAGAAAGGGTGCCCTGATCTGCATGTATACAAATAGAACGATTATAAAATGTTATTAAGAAGCAAGGCGACAAGCCTTGTTTTTTTATATTTTTAACAAAAAATGCTTGAAAATCATTGACAATACACCTTAAAAGGTGTATTATATAATTGTAAGGAGGTGAAAGATTTGGGAAAGAAAGCCAAACAAAAAGAGCTCAACAAGGTTAAGATTTCAAGGTACGTTGCAATTGGCGCATGGGCCGCACCGATTACGGTATTGCTTGAAATCATCAAAGACATTGTTGATGCTCTTATAAATAAATAGTTTGGCAGGTAAGGTTGATTATCAGCCTTACCTGTTTCCCCATATCATAATATCATGAATAAGCAGGAAAAGAAATACTACACATCAGCTGCTGTGGCAATTGTGTTAGCAGTGATACTATGGGTGTTTAAGACAATCGTGATTGAAAATTAGACGATTACCGGACAAATGCGAGACTAACATCATACACTTTGCAGACATCTCAGGTAGTATGATGATAGTATCGAAGGTTCGGCAGTCGGGAACAGGAGTGACCGTTATGTCAGAATTGTCAGATGCAAAGAAGAAAGCAAACAAAAAGTGGAACGAAAAGAACAAGGAGAAGTCAAGAAAGTATCAGTACAGATCCATGGCAAAGTCATATGTCAGAAACTATGCTGACGAAAAGGACCTGCTTGATCTTAAACAGATGATAGAGGATAAGCTTGATGGTAAATTACAGTGATATATCTCAACTGGTAAGAGATGTTACGGAGCTTGTCAGAAAGTCCAGGGACGCTGAACTCATTGCGAAGGCAACCGAAATGGCCAAGGCAATCAACGAACTTGTTGTTGAGAATATTGAACTTGAAAACAGACTCAATGAAAAATTGAATCTCAGAGAACGCGGCCATATCAGTGATGATGGAAGAATGTACTGGGTAGAAGGGGAACGCGTTCCGTATTGTAGTTATTGTTTTGAAGTTGACGGAATTTTGAAACATATGATTCCAAGTGATTACGGTTGGGTTTGCGAAAGAAATCATACGAGGTGATTAGATTGGAAGCTACTGAATCAAGAGCTCTGGAAGCATTGAACAAGCTCATCAAATATAACAGGGATGTAAATCACAACTTATACGTTGACAGGGATTTGCTGGACATAACAATCAAGATTAACGAGCTTGTTGTTGACAACAGCAGAATGAGAGAACAACTAAGGAAACAAGATGAATAATTCAAGAGGTCAGTCTTAACGGCTGGCTTTTTTTGTTAAATGTATTGGAGGAGGTATCAGGGATGAGATATAGACGGTGTAAGCACATAGGGTGTCACGCTATGATTCCCAGTTATGACTGTTATTGCTCTGCCCATATTAGCGATAGCCCTAATAGAAAAACGTATAACCATGTTTATAATGCGACAACGCGCAAAAGAGCCGTAAAAGAAAATCAGTATAAATTCTATCGTAGCAAAGAGTGGAAGTCCATTCGTGAAGGAATATTGTTGCGTGACAGCTATTTGTGTCAATATTGCAAGCAGAAAGGGATAACCAGACCAGGAAACATTGTCGATCATATTGTTCCGGTAGAGTACGATAGCAACTTGAAGTCTGATTTAAGCAATCTGATCACTTGCTGCAAGCCTTGCCATAACGTCAAAACCAAATGGGAGCGCAACTATTATGGAACTGGTGCAGGTAATGAAGTGAAAAATGTTGGCAGAGTGCAGGATATAAATTTATTGGTCAAGCTATTAGATGCTCATAAAGCGTCATTAGAGAGCAGATAATCTTTTGAGTGTAATTATACTCAAAGACATTTATTTTAGTCCCCCGCCCCATAGAGC
>ERZ1034928.193-NODE-193-length-38503-cov-1665.195069_pt1 | contig 38503 bp, 63 predicted proteins | sample MGYA00520627_ERZ1034928 | MGnify/ENA primary metagenome ERZ1034928 (study PRJEB33766, sample SAMN09781755) | gut metagenome | biome: gut microbiome | host: Homo sapiens | place: Madagascar | study: EMG produced TPA metagenomics assembly of the PRJNA485056 data...
CTGTTGCAGTCGCCGCTGTTGCAGTTGCCGCTGTTCCGGTTGCCGCTGTTGCAGTCGCCGCTGTTCCGGTTGCCGCTGTTGCAACGTCCAGTGCAAGCCTTTCCCGTGTTCACGATCTCAAGGACTTCGGTCCAAGGGATTTCCCGCACGATTTCCAGCTTGTTTGTTGCACACTTATTCTCGTCCTCTGCAACCGTGCCACGGGCGATCACCTCAGCAACGTGGTTGTTTGGGTCAAAATCATAGTAACGAAAACAGTCTGCGGCATTCTTACAGAAGTGCATACCCACATTGCAGACAGACGGGTTTACATCCTCTTCAAAAGTGCCGGGGCAAGTATATTGCTTGCCCTTACACGTCCAGTCAGGGTTGAAAACCTTATAGCCTTTCACGCGCATTTTTTATCTCCTCCTTCAGAACGGCAAATCGTCGGTGTCGTTTATCACGGCGAAATCATCCATGCTGCTTTGCGTGTAGGCGGGCTGCGGGACGTTCTGCGCGGCTTTTGCCTGCTGCTCGTAAGACGCGGAAGCGGGCTTATCTGCCGCCTTTGCGCCTGCAAAGCTGATATTGTTTGCCAGAACCTCCACCGCCGTGCGCTTGTTGCCCTGCTTGTCCTGATAATTCCGGGTCTGCAGGCTGCCCTCAACGGCAATCAAGCTGCCCTTCTGGAAGAACTTGCAGATAAATTCTGCGGTCTTGCCCCATGCCACGATATCCACAAAATCAGCCTGACGCTGCTCGCCGGGCTTGGAATAGCTGCGCTCGCAGGCAATGCGGAATGTGCACACGTTGGTGCCCTGCTGGGTGGTGCGGAGTTTCGGGTCTGCCACAAGGCGACCCATGATTGCTACAACGTTAAGCATGATTCTGCTCCTCCTCTGCGCTGTCGCCAGCGCCAGCCTCGTAGTCGATGTTTGCGCCCATCAGCACTTCAGGGCACTCAGCGCGAGCAAAGTAGGCGGCTGCGCGATATTTGAGCATCATCTCGGTCATCTTCGGCCAGTAGCTGCCGTTTTTGTTCCACCAGCCTGCATCCTTTGCCATCTGCACCGTGACCTTCGGTCCTTCTACCTTTTCGCCAGTCAGCTTGTCCACGGCAATCAGGCGGCAGCCCCATGTGTCCGTTCCTTCCTGACCTTCCATGCGATAGCGGGAGTGCCCTGCAAACTGTCCGCTGTTGTCGATAAGCGCCTTGCAGCTTTTGCCGCTCCAAGTGGGCTGGCCGTAGACGACGTAAAGGTTCTGCATCACAAACAGTTCGGTGGTGCCCATGCGCTGTGCCATGTCGCAGGCAATGGCGCAAGCACCAACGTTGCCCGCGTAGGTCTTGGGTAGCCAGCCGTCCGGCAGATTGGACAGGGCAACAGCCTTGGATTTTGCCAACTGCCAGATGCGTTCGTCTGCGGTCAATCCCTGCACCTTCTCAGCGTAGGAGAGAGCACGCTGTGCGGGCGCGGCAGGGGGATTGACAGGAGTAAGGGTTTCGGCGGGCGCTGCGGGCTTCTGAAGCTGCTCAACAGGGGTCTTTTCGATTTTAGTCTCAGGCATGATGGATCTCCTCCTCAGTGTATTTTACATCGATGATATGTGCATAACGCTTGATAGCGTCAAGCTCTGACTTTGTGCACCGGAATACAATTTTCCGGTCTCGCTGCTCTTCTTTGCGGACAAACTGGTCAAAAAACGGGTCGTCATATTCGTCCGGTATCGCGGCGTGATATGCAACGCCGGGCTTCACAAGATTGATCTGTGTAGGGTTTTGCTGTACGCCCTTGTAATCGTCCGGCAGTCCGTTGATGACTGCTTCCCGCAGAAGGGTGCGAAACTCAATCATGTAACAAAAATCTATGCTTTCATACGGTTCAGGCATGATTTCTGCACCGCCGGCCGCATGGATGATGTCGATATCGCACATCATGCTGCCCACCTTGCGATAGATGCGGTCTATGACCTCGCGGCTCGCGGTGTCATCCATACTGCCGTTCTGTGCAAAATGCGTGAAATACGCCACTGCGCCGTTGATTGAGCTGGCAAGTTCATTGCCTGCACTGATAAGCCGGAACAGCATATTTTGCGGCTTGATGTAGTAATAGATGCCCTCGGCCTTGTTGGAAAGTTCCTTGATACTGGCACGCCTTGCAAGGCGCTTTTGTGAATCGCTTTGCATAAAAATTCACCTCATATAAACAACATTCATGCTGGAATCAAATACCTTGTACAGATAGGCGGGCTCTCACTTTACAAGTTCGTCTGTGATGATGATCGCGTCCGAAACGTCTGCGATATTCTGCGATGAAACAAGGTCATCCGGCTGCTTTTTGGTCACATCATAGGCCTTTAAAAGTGCCATGTGCTCACCTCCTGTTGTTGCTCCGCCAACCAAGGGCGATATACCCAAGGTTTGCGCACAGAACGATAAAAATTAAGGCTTTCACGTTTTACCTCCTTGCGGTTTGCCGCATATTGTGGTATTTTTGTGGTGATAGGCGGCGAAACTCATCACCCTTTTGGCTTGTCCGTGTTGGCGCACGGGCAGGCTCTTCTTTTTTGCGGCGTATCGGCGGCAGACTGTCCACCTCATCGCGCTTTATGACTTCTTGAAAAAAGGAATACTTGTGCGGCTTTCTCTTTTTCTTGCGGCAATGATAAACCGATGATGCAAAACTGTTTGCACTTTTATACCCGAGCCGCCGGGCGCACATATCAGATGTACCGGATGCAAGCAGATTGCCAGTTTTTGCATCATACACGGTGTACCACATGACATGGTGGACAGTGTCAGGCATACGTGATCTCCCCGGACTCCTCTTGCAGCATCTCCCGCACGTTGTCCATTTCTTCGGCGCACATCTCCCAGACATTTGCCCGTGCGGAGTATCCAGCCCGAACAACAATGTCATCTGATGCTTCGGCTTCTCGCCTGCAACGTTCGGCAAGCCGCGTGTAGGATTTGACTTTGCCCTCAACGTACTCTTTAGCCGTCATCATGCCCCACGCTCCTGATTCTCCGGGTACTCCGGGTTGCGGGCGTGTGTGCGGTTAATCTTGCCGTACTTGCACCGATTTGCGGCTTTCTCCCTGTCCTCTGCGGCAAAGCCCAGACGAGCCAGAAGAACAGCAGCCAGAATCAGCACCAGCGACACAGCAAACAGTGCGCCGGAGATGTATCCGGTGGTCTGAGCGGTGCCCTCTGCGCCCATAGCTGTGCCCATTCCAACGCCGCCAAAAATGGCAGCCAACCAGTAGTAAGTAGTGGATTTGATCTTCATGCGGATTCTCCTTTCTCAAGTGATGGGAAAAACAGTTCCCCAATCTCATCCTGTCGGATGTCCAGCAGTTCACACATTGCTGTGATCTCTGCGCTTGTCCACGGATTGTGCCCCTGCATTCTGCCGCTCATGGTGTCCCGGCCAATGCCGATGTACCTAGCGACTTCCTGATCGCGGTAGCCGCAGCTGTGGAACCGGCCCCGAAGTTTCCAGTACGGAATCTGCCGGAAGCTGCCCTGTATGACCTTCATCATGCTTTTTCGACCTCTTTTCTTCGATGTGTGCCAGCCGTGCAGGCTGGTTCTTGTCCCAGCGGGCTTCCCGCCAATACTTATTGCGCCCGTTCATCAGGCGGTCTCCTTTTTTCATGCGTCCAACTGCTTGGCTTTGTCTTTCAAAAACAGGTTCACAAAGTAGATTTGACCCTTGCCGGTCACTTTGGGTGTCTTGTTGATGCTGGTGTGCCCATCGGAGTGCACCACGGTGGTCTCCTTGATCTCAAACAGACCCTGCTCCACGGCGCGCTGCGTGGGCATATTGTAGTCGCTGCGCTTGGGGTCTTTGATGAGGTATCCGTGCTCCCGCATCCAGACAAACAGCCGGTTTTGCCCGATCTCCACGCTGTTCTGGCACAGCAGCTTTGCAAGTTCGCCCACAAGTATGCTCTTCTTGCTGGCGTTTACCGCGTCTGCAAAGATGCCCTTTGGCGTGAGTTCCGCGATCTGCCGATCTTTGTGCTCCAGTTCATCGTGGGCGGCGATCAGCGCCTGTGCCATCAGTTCAGCCCGGGACAGCTGCGGGCGCTGCGCCAGCTGCTTCTCCATCGCGTTGAACGCTGCAATGTACTTCAACTTCCACTCCAGCGCCGCCTTGCCGGTAAAGCCCATCGCCAGCAGCGTAAAGCCGTCACGGTTCATCAGGTACATGGGGTACTGCTTGCCGCGATTCTCGAACGTGGTCTCGTAGAACATGGATTTGGTGGCGGAATTTTCCGCCGCCAAAATCTGGCGGATGCTTTCAAGTGTGTCCTTGTGCTCCTTTCCGAAGCTCTCGGCGATCTGGCGGCTGGATGCCACCGGCTCGCCGTTCTGGGTGGATAAGATGATGTCTGTCATGATTTCACTCCTTTTTCAAATAAATAATGACGGTCTTTGCGGCGTGGCTGTTCTGAACTTCATCCACTGCAAAGCAATTGACTTCGCGCTTACCAAAGCGCTTCCAGAAGTCGCCAACAACAAGCCCGCTGTACGCCGGGGCTTTGTCGCCATCGTATATCACAAAGCGGCTCTTGCCCAGAAATGCGTTATAAAACGCATCGATCAACTGATGAACTGTCATTTTACGCCACCCCGTCATGGTTGTTGTTCTGGCTGTCGTTCTTGCGTACCGCAGCCATGCCCATGCCCATCCAGAGCAGGGGCTGCTTGTCGCGCGGGTCGAGCGAATCAAACAATTCATTCACCAGTGCGTCCGCAGCGTGCGCCCCATCAATGGGGATGCTGTACCGTTCTGCTGCCAGATCGGTGCGGTTCTTCTTCGTCTTTGCCAAAATTATCATTTCCTTCTGCGGTTGGCTCCCGCGACCTTGCCCGGCTGGCTGCCGGGTGGTTTCGACCCTTACCACAGGGTCATCATCAGGCGGGGGTAATCGTTCAATTACGGTCTGCACCAAGCGTTACGTTCTTCACATTCAAAATGTGCGCAACTCCTGCATAAGACGCTTCAAAACTCAGAACCGCCTGTGCAAACGCTTTGGCTTCCGATGATTCATAGACCTCTGCCGTAGCAATGTAAACCTGACCGTCTGTTCCAAGATACTCAATCTTGATAAGCATCGTTTAGCCCTCCTTTTCCTTAATCAGTTCGCTGACAGCAACTTCCATCTTCTCGCGGATGCCGCGCGGCTTGCGCTTGCTGTTCAGGATCAGGGAGCAATAGCTCTTTGTCCATCCCAGACGTTCCGCAAGCTGTTCCAGCGTAACTTCGTTGTTGTGCATTTTGCCGATCAATCGGCCAGTCCACGGTTCAGGCACTCTTCCACCTCCTTATTAGTAGTTAATAAATTGACAACGGCGCACCGATTTGCTATACTGTTTTACGGCTCCTAGTTAAACTGATTCAAAAGGACGGTGATTTCATTGACCCAACTTTTGAGCCAGCCAGTTCCAGACACGAGCAAGTGCGTGAAGCGCTAGGGCTTACAAGGCGGTGCCGACCCGCCAAAGGAAGCGGCGCACCCATAGCACTGTAAGTTGTTTTTGCAGCCGTTGCGTTACTTTTGCACCACGGACGGTGCAAAAGATGTGCAAACACGCAAGTTTGCATTACCGCAAAGGTGCAAGTGCGTTCTGGTGACAAATCGGTGAAAAATCTGTCTGTGAAACAACCGCAGGCAGATTTTTTCTTATCGCCGTGTCAAAAGCAGTTGAAAAAGTTTACAAAACGTGCTATTATTGTATTGCAGACACATAGTATAAATAGCTTAGGCGGGATAGCCGCCGGAGCTTTGTGTTTTGTTAGCTTTTTTAACTTACAAGAGCATTATACAGCTAGCAAAGTTAGTTGTCAACGTTTTTTACTAACTTTACTAACATTTGTAAGGATGCACGAAAAAGGAGTTGCTTTCATGAGCACTTTTTACGACAACTATATTAAGCTGTGTGCATCTTGTGGCAAAAACCCAACTACGGTGTCAAAAGAAATCGGGCTTTCAAATGCTGCGGCAAGTGGGTGGAAGAATGGAAAAAAGCCATCTGCCATAACCAAGCAAAGACTGGCTGATTATTTTGGTGTCTCTGTTTCCGAACTTACCGGTGAGGAGCAAAAAGAAAAGCCCAATGCCTTAGACGGCATTGAGCTAGAGAAGTTATCCCCCGCCCGCCGGGCGCTGCTTGAAGCGCTGGACGGCATGACGGAAGAAAATATTATGAAGTTGGTGCGAATCGCACAAGCAGTCAAGATGGAGCTTCCAGAATGAGTGTATACCTCAATAGTAAAGAGCGCAAACTGTTGAAAGCCATGGAAGAGAAGTATCCCGGCGGAGTTGAGCGGACAGATGAGCTGTTTGAGCTTTCCACGACGCTTGAAGAGCTTGGGCTTGCAGAATCTATGCCTGTAAGCGTTGATAAAGTCGGTGTTCGGCTTACAGAAGCAGGCCGTCAGTATCTCCGCGCGGAGAAGGCAAATACTCGCTCCAAGCGGTTGAAGATAGCAGGCGGCATTTTGACACTGGTGCTTTTACCTGTGCTGGTAAACCTGATTTCTGATTATGTATTACCGATGCTTTTCAAATAGGTGAGCTAAGTCAATAAAGAACCAGTCGATATCCCAGATAATTCTGTGAAAAATATCGTCAATGAAAAAACGCGAGATTCGATGTTGGTTTTTAGGAATGTACCAGTTTCCGTTTTCGTCCTGTTTGACGATATTCATTTTACAAAACAGCATAGAACCTCCGTATCACTTCCTGAAGTTGATTTTCGGACAATGAGAGAATTTCGCTGACGGCAAGACGCACAAGCTTGTCGTGCTTCTCTTTTTCTTCCATTGTATCACACTTTGCAAACATTGTGCTAGTATCTTGCACTTTATTTTCCCCCTTTGGCTAGATCATTGATAATTTAAGGTTTCCGGCAGCTGTTTGGCTGCCTGTTTTTGTATATGTGAGGTGCGTTTTATGAAATGTCCAAAATGCGGAGCTGAAATTGAGAACGTGAAATTTTGCCCTGAATGTGGAGCACCTGTTGCTTCGGGTTCCGTGACAGCGGCTATCGAATCAGACGAAAAGCCTGAAAAGAAGAAAAAAGGTCACGGATGCGGATGCGCGGTCGCTGTTAGTGTTGCGCTGATTGTGTTCGTTTTTATGATGACCCCTTCTTCCAGCACGACAAGTTCAACGCCCGGAACAAAGAGCAGCACGTCCATAAAATCGTCAATTTCTGCCGATGATAGCCTTACAATGGGGCAGAGAAACGCTTTGCGGTCTGCCCAAACCTACCTGAGTGCTGGTATGGGATTCTCTTACAGTAGCCTTGAAAACCAGCTTGAGTATGAAGGATATTCCACGGAAGATGCTACTTATGCCGTAGATCATTGTGGCGCCGACTGGGACGAACAGGCTGCGATAAAAGCAAAAAATTATATCAATTCCATGTCTTTCTCTCGCTCCGGTCTGATTGAACAGCTGGAGTTTGAGGGATTTAGCCAAAGTCAGGCGGAGTACGGAGCCACTGCTGTGGGATATTGATGTGTAAACTTGTTTACAACTGCATTTTACAACGATTTGGCGTAAGCGTCAATCGATTTTAATTGCGCAAAAATGCGCTGAAAATTTGACATTTGCGCTGAATCGCGCGATTTACGCGTACTTTTAAGCGAAAAACGCGCGGTTTACGCTGACTTCGCGCAAAATATGCGCGTTGTTACTGGTCGCCGGTGTCCAGCTGCTGCATTTTTTGCAACAACTGGGCGGCGCACTCCCCGCCGGGGCTTACCGCTGCGGCGCGCAGGGTGTGCAGGCCGGTGACCTTGCGGTTGGCGTACATGGCGGCAAGGGCTTGCTGCTCCGGGGTCATATCAACGTAACAGGCAAGCGCGGCGCGGATGTGGTTGCAGAAACAGGCGGTCTTGTTGTTGGTCATGGCTCAATCCTCCCAAGGCTGCGGGGTTTTGGCTGTGCCAGTAAGCACGCTGGCTGGCATTCCGTCAATGATGGTCATTTCCGGGTCGATGTTGCTTGTTTGACCGTTTTTCATTTTGTTTTCCTCCTGATTTTTGGTGATTGTGTCAACTTATGTACCAAATTTTACCATGAGAAAGAGGAAAATGAAATACGGATAAAATTTGTCGAATGGCGCGGATTTTTTCTGCGCCATTTTTTGTTAAAAACACGCCGGTATTATGGGGGTGAAAGTATGAGTTATTTTACGGCGAGCCAAATCGGGAAAGCGCTTGCAAAAGCACGGGTGTCTGCGGGCTTGAGCCAAGTGGAGATCGCAAGGCGCATGGAGAAGGGAGAGCGGACAGTGCAGAGCTGGGAAAAAGGCTGCACCAGCCCGGACAGTGACGAGATCATGGATTGGTGTACAGCCTGCGGTGTGTCGCCCATCGCGGTCTTTATGGAGGTGTTGCACCCGGACTTGTATGCGGTGCCGGATCAGCAAAAGCAGGACGACGAGATAAATAGGGAGTTGCGCGCTATTGTGCAGGCGCTTCCGCCTCTAACGAAACGGCTGCTCCTCTTTGTGCTGAAGGGGCAGCATGGCAGCAGCGCCCCGGCGGTCATTTCCGAGATAGCCGCAAATCTGCATTGCCCTCTTAACAATCGCGTCAGCGTTTGCGGAACCATCATCGACCAGTACACCTTTGCCCAGATCAGAGGGCTTGACCCATGCCCGGACGACCCTCAACCGCCCATTGACGATCTGAAGATCCATTACAAAGCCGGGCGCGCTGCCGCTGAAAACGGCGCTCTTGGCTATATAGGACGCCGAAAGGAGTAAGGTTATGCAATGCATCAGATGCAAGCGAGAGATCCCGGACGGCGCTGCATTCTGCCTATGGTGCGGAAAGCGTCAGCCGGAGACAGCACCGCCCGCGCAAAGAAAAAAGCGCCGCCGCCCAAAGGGCAGCGGCACAGTGTACTCTTGTGTATGGAGGTGGATTTTATGAAAAAACGGGTCAACACGGCATTTTGGGTGGAAAAGGAAAAGCGCTGGTGCATCGCGGTTCAGAAGAACGGCACCCGCAAACGGTTTTATAGCAGCACGCCGGGCCGAACAGGACAACGGGAAGCAAACGCAAAAGCGGATGCATGGCTTGATGATAGCATTCGGGACGGCAGGAAGAAGGTGGCTGCACTCTATTCAGAGTGGGTAGAAGAGCTGAAGCTCACCTGCGGCACATCCTATGTGACCCAGTGCGACAAATACGGCGAATACTACATACTCCCGGTGTGTGGGAACATTCGCATTGACGAGCTGACCGAGGGCGATCTGCAAAAGGCAATTGACATGTCTTTCAAAAAGCGCTGTCTCAAAAAAGGGGGAAAGCGCACGAGTGATAAACCTCTGAGCCGCAAAACCCTTATGACGATTCGGTCAACCGAAACCAGCTTTGTCAAGTGGTGCAGGAAAAATCGGTACACCACCCTGTTCCCGGAGCTATCCATTCCTAAGAACGCAAGGTTTGTAGAAAAGACCATTTTGCAGCCCAACGCGCTGAAAACACTTTTTGACGTTGACACCCGCTTGTGGTACGATAAAAGAATTTTTGATGATTATATCTATGCCTACCGTTTTGCTGTATCAACCGGCGTGCGACCCGGTGAGTTGGTCGGCCTGTGGTATGGTGACATAAAGGGGAACACGGTCAATTTGCGCCGCAGCATCAATGTGCAGGGCGAAGTGACCACCGGCAAAAACCAGAATGCAGTGCGCTCTTTTGACATGGGTAAGGAAGCACGAGAAGCGTATGAAGCTCAGGTGGCACACCTGAAAGCAACAGGTGTACAGTTGAACTACAACACACCCTTGTTCCAGATCCCATGCCAGCGGTCTCTTGTGAAGCGCTGGGAAAAGTACCAGAAATCCAACAACATCGATCCAATGGTAACGCTGTATGAACTGCGTCACACCTTTGTCAGCATTGAATCCGGTGTGCTGACTGACAGCCAACTGAAAATGCTTGTAGGCCACAGCCGGAACATGGACACTGCAGGAACATACCGGCACGAGCTGCAGGGCCAGCGCGAAGATTTGGCAGCCGCGACCACCGCTGCATTCAGGAAGGCTCAAGGGTGATTCTGGTAACACATTTGGTAACACTCTTTTTTCTAAATGTCAAAAAGCAAATCGGAAATAACCCAACAAAGCCGCATTGTTTCTACGTTCTTTCATGCATCTCAGATTCATTTTTGACGACAATCAATCATTTTTAATTGTTCGATTCCCATTACCCGCTCCATACAGAAAGAACGTCATTTCGTTGAGAATTGACGTTCTTTTCTTTATCATGGTAACATTTTTGGTAACACACCGCTGAAAAACAGCTTTATAAACGCAAAAACAGCCCCGCGGAACCGTCAGGCTCCCCGGGGCTGTTGCTATGTATGGCTTTTTTGGGCTGGGCGACTTACTTTCCCTGTGCCTTCAGCCTATTGGGCATCGTCACTCAGACAAAGAGACAATCTTCCGCATTACTAGCTCATACTCTTTCGGGTACACCAGCTTTATTGCGCTCATGTGCCTATCCAGCACATCCATCAGCCCGCTGAACGGCACAGCGCTTGCAGCCTCTACAAATTCGCTCTGCGGTTCTTGCGGTCTTGTGGAATACTCCATCTGTCGTGCTGGTGCAGCCTGCGAAGAGGGGCTGTTTTCCCGGCTTTCCGCTTCGTTCAGTTCATTCCGCACAGTGCAGAGGGCGGCAAGCTTTTCCACGCTCTGCCAGTTTGTTTCTTCGCATTTCAGCTTGCGGATGTGCTCGTTGATCTCCACGATGTCCATGCCTGCCGCCCTCCTTCTCACATATTGCTCAGAATATCAAGGGCACGCTTGTATGCGTCACGCTCGGTGCCGGTTGCGTCCTGCATCATGTTTTCGATGTCTGAGATCATCCGCTCCCGGCCATCGCCGCGCGAGTAGTGACCGCGCACATAATGCCGCCCACGGTTTGCGTAGCTGTTGCCACGGTTGTAGTTTTCGGTACGTCCATAATTGCCGTGCACATCGGCTTCCCATTCGCCGGAGCGGCTGTAATCGCCGTCCTCCAGCATCATGATCTTGTCGATGTTTTTGATGGTGTCCGTCAGCTTGTGCACGGTATCCAGCACACGCTCGTTCAGGCCGTTCTTTGCATTGCGGTTGTACTCGTCCAACTCCTCGCAGAGCATTTCCCGCAGATCATAAAGGTTCTTACTCATGTTGTACTCCTTTCTTATGCAACGCGCTCAACTGTTAAATTGCTGTTTGCGATTTCGATGGCCTGTGCGCTGGTGTTTTTCAGCGCCACAGTGACGCAGCAGCCCCGGGGGACTTCCACGAACACCGCCGTAAAGACGTTGTTGTACTGATCCACTGCCGCCGGGGTGACGATAGCGGTTGCGCTGTTGAGCGCCTCGCCGCCGACAGACAGCGCCACAGAGATAGCGCCCACGGTGCCGCCGGTGGGGATGGAGATGTTGCCGCCAAAGCTTACTTTGAAACGTGCAAAACACTGGCCATTGGTCAACCCTCTTAATGTTACAATTCCTGCGCCCTCTCTATGAACGACACAGGAAGAGCCTTTTACAGCCGTCTCGGTTAAAGGAAGATTCCCTCCTGCGGCAACAGTCTGAATTATGCTCGATGTGAATTCAGCCATATCCAAACTCCTTTCTGGATTTTAGTTGTTGTGTTTTGTCTTTTGATTATTTCCTTTTACCACTGGAATTTCAATGCAATCAGAATCTGACCACCCACGGCGTTTTCTGTCTGCAAGCGTTTCCTTTTTTATTCCAGTGATTTCAGCCCATTCAGAAACGGTCATTGTTTTTTCTTTGTATGTGATAAAAACATTCCGTCTTGTATTGTTGCTTTGCTCCTTTGCGGTAACCCAGCGGCAATTCTCAGGGCAATAGTTCCCATTGCTGTCTGTTCTGTCAATCGAAAGATTTTCAGCATATCCATTTTTTTGCGCCCATTCACGAAACGCCATAAAAGATTTTACCCATTCTTCGCATACCGTTATGCCACGTCCACCGTAAAGAGAATAACTGATGTTTTCTTTTCGGAAGCAACGTTCTTTCATCCCGCGCCATATCGAACGAAGCCTTTTGTCAGAATCTTCGTATATCCGGCACCGTTTAGAGACAAGTTCCGCTTGTAAGCATCCACAAGATTTGGTTCTTCCTTTTTTAGACTAATACCATTTATGGATTTAACCGCGCCACAGTCGCACTTGCAAATCCACCTAGTTTCATCTTTTTTGCGCTCAAAATCCCTATGGAGCACGACCAGTCTTCCAAATCTCATTCCAGTTAGATCAAACAACTTCGACATAATACAAACTCCTTTGCCTTAATTAAGTTTAATTAAATTATAGCATAACTATCGCTTGATTTCAATGCAAACTTGTGTTAAACTTAATTAAATTTTAGGGGGTGCATTATGAAAAAGAATGATTTAAAGAACCGGGTAAGATTTTCAACCACCTTGCGTCCTGATGTGGAGCAGGCATTGAAAGAACATTCTCAAAAAAGCGATATTCCCATCAGCAAAATTGTAGACAAGGCTCTTTCTCAGTATCTGAATCTTGAGGAAAAGCGCTGAAAAAACGCCGGGACGACTGCCCCGGCGCTCTGGTTTGCAAAATCAGCTCAGGGGCTGAACATCCGAGAAATCCTCGGAAGTTGCCGTTATTGAGTTATGCACAACCGCAACCGGTGCCGCAGTTGCCGTACTGGTAGGGCGCGGGAACCGGGAAAGCGGGCACAGGGCGCGGGTTGTAGTAGGCCAGCTGACCGCTCATGTAGGCCTTGAGCGTTTCGTTCTGGGCTGCCTGCGATGCTGCAAGCTGTGCCGCGAAAAGCTGCTGACCCTGCTCGGCAATCTTTGCGTCCTTTGCCTCGATGCGCTGTGCGGTCAGTGCGTCCAAAATCGCTTTTGCGTTTTGGTTCTGGTTTTCGATGATGTCCCGGGTGGTGTTCTGCACCGTGTTCCGGGTCTCGCAAGACTGGGTTGCCAGATTGTAGTTTACGCCCTGAATGGCAGAGCGGTTCTCGCAGCAGCACTCCTGCTGCTGCATCTGCATGGCAAACAGCTGCTGCATGAACGCCGCCTGCTGGTTTGCGCGGCTGATCTCAGCGGACATAAAGCCGTTGTTCACGGTCTGCTGCACGCCGTTGACAAGCTGCGCCTGCTGGTAGAAGCCATCGCACAGGCCACTGTTGATCCCGTCCATCTTGCGCTCGATGTTGGCAAAATCGGAGGTCAGAACGTAGCCGTCAACGATACCGGCACCGGTGTTTGCATTGCCGTTATTGCCCCAGTTGCCGCCCCAGCCGCCACAGAAAGCGAACAGAAACAGGATGATGATCCAGAGCAAGCCGCCGTCATTGCCCCAGCCAAAGCCGTTGCTGCCGTTGGTGTTTGCGGGCTGAACAGGCATGGTCAGAACCGCAGAATCGGAAGAAAGAGACATTTTTGTACTCCTTTCGTGTGTTTTGAATGATTTTTATGCTTGAACCGTGGCCACGGTTACGACTTAATGGAGGAACTGCTGAAACTGCTGCGCCATCGCCTGCAGCTGGTTCAGCTGGTTTTGTGACATTTTGCCGGATTGCAGCAGCTTTTGCACCTCTGCTTTCGGGTCGCCCTGAAAGTTTGCGCGAAATTGCTGGAAATGCTGCATCATCTGGCCAAACTGACCCATAGGGTTTGGCATGGCGGGCATACCGCCGCCTAGTGCATTAAAAAGAGGATTTGACATAATTGGGTACACCGTCCTTTACTTTTGGCTTATTTTGTGGTATAATATTATCGAAATAAAGCTGATTTGAGGTGTGTTTATGCCTAAATTTATGGACTTGACAGGAAAGCGTTTTGGTCGCTTAACCGTTATTGAAAGAGCTGAAACAAAAAGCGGTAAAACTCGCTGGAAGTGCTTGTGTGATTGTGGAAAGTACACCTACACCATTACAAACCGCCTTGTTCAGGGGAAATCTCTTTCATGTGGGTGTCGTGCTTATGACGCGCCTAGAATCACCCACGGAATGAAGCACACAAGGCTTTATGAAATCTGGCTTGGAATGAAAAAAAGGTGTGATAACAAAAATTCAAAGTCTTATGATCGGTACGGAGAACGAGGAATAAAACTTTGCCCAGAGTGGAAAAATGATTTTAAGGCTTTTGCAGAATGGGCGTTCGCGTCCGGTTATTCAGATGATCTCACGATTGACAGAATCGACAATGAAAAAGGTTACTCCCCTGAAAATTGCAGATGGGCAACGTGGAACGAACAGGCAAAAAATAAACGCAACAGCATTTTTATAACCCACAACGGAGAAATAAAAGTTTTGCCGGATTGGTGCAGGGAATTTGATTTTCCTTACAAAACAGCCTTGCAGCGCTATAAAAACATGATCAAGCAGGGGAAAGAAGTGGATTTTGATGCTCTTTTTTACAATGGGAACAGAAAAGTACGGAAAATCATTCAGCTTTCGGCTGATGGAAACACAATAAAGGTTTGGGCTTGTATGTCCGATATTTCAAAGGCGGGATTTGACAGGTCAAATGTGTCCGCTTGCTGCAATGGCAAGAAAAGGTTTTACAGAGGATTTATTTGGTCTTATGCGGGGGAATAATCCCCCGCTTTCTTATTTTTCACTCTTGTCAAAAGAAAGCAGTTTTTCTTTAAGTTCCCCTAGTTCTGACTTTAACCGCTCTACTTCGGACTTTAAAACCGTAATTCCGTCTGGCTCCTGCGTAGTAGGTTGAACTTGAGGAATAGAAGTGCGCTCTATAAGGTCGTATGTTTTCATGCTGGGTTTGCCGCTTGCATCGGTCTGTTTAAGGTAAACCACCGGTGCGCTGCTGTCCCACAGTACAACGGCGCTGTTTGGCGCCACAAGATATCCTTCCGCTGCCTGAGCGTTCGGCACCCAGATGATGGACGGCGTGCCCTGCGTCTGCTGCGCCGCTTGCCCCATCATGGGCTGCTGGTAGGCGTTCTGCCGCAGCTGTGCAAGCTGATCCGGCATTGCCTGACCGTAATAGCCGGGCTGGTATCCGTATGGAATGTATGGCATCGCTTAGTCCTCCTTGTACCAGTAATAGATCGGGCACTCTGCGCCACTGTTCCAGCTGTCCATCCACTCGCCATTGACAACAGCCAGAACGTGACCAGAGCAGCCCAGAACGTAGATCCCGCGCGGGTACTCCCTTGCAAAATCCTCCACGGTGTAGCAGGTGGAGCAGTCTGCCTCGACAAGACGGCGCTTGAATCCGCGCTTTTGGAGGTACGCGCCCCATGTGCGGTTGGCGCTTGGCATATCGCCCAGTGCATAGCCCATCATGGCAAGCCCTACATACGCCTGCTCCCAGCTTTGCCCGGTAGCAGCTGCAACGGCTCGCACTGCACAGTCACCGACGCTGCTGCCGCGCGGGTTTGGGTTGAACTTGTGCCACATGAGCGCCCCTCCTTTTGCGGTTATCGTACCAGAATGTCACACCGGGAGAGACAACGAACGTCAAACGAAGGACAAAAAAGAAAAGCGCCCACACGGAAAAATCCGCATGAGCGCTTAACTATTAAAGGACTTCGCATTGGAAGCAAAACTAAGATATCACGTTTTGGCTTGCAAGGCAAGGGTTTCGACAAAACTAGTGCAAATAAGACAAAATCCCCCACTTTGCCTACAAAGTACCCCGCGTGGAACGAAGGGCTTCGGCAAAGCAGGGAATTTTTACTCAAAAATTTTTGTAATGCTTTTCAGCCGGTAGCCTATCGCCGTCCGGCTGTAATGTGTCTGCGCTGCAATGTCCGGCAGCGGGAGCCGCTCAACGTACCTCAGTAAGGCAATCTTACGGTCTACCCTCCCAAGCGGTGCGCTCTTGATGGCGGCGGTCATCTGCTGTCGGTCAAGTCCTTGCAGCGCAGCGGGCAGCACCACACGAGCCGCCGCCACAGGCAGAACCGAGCCAGAAGGGCTGCGGGAGCTGTCCGGCGTTGCGCACCATTGCGCTCATCCGTGCGTGCAACGTGCAAATTTTGCACATTGCAACCATTTTCGTGGCGCAACGAAATTGCTCTTGTGCGGCGTACATTTTGTTGGTGTCAACAAAATGCTCGTATGTAGTGCTTGCCATGATAAACTCCTTTCAACGAGAAATTAGAGGGATAGCCCAAATTGGGAAGAAAATGCACCAGTATACAAACCTGATCTTGAGGGAAACTGCAAGATTTTCTTTGCCAATAGATTTGCAATCGCTTTTCCATATAAAATAGAAAGGCGTAAACAGCAAAAGCTGCGCAAAAATAAAAATAAATTCTGCAACCAAAAGGTCTTTTATCTCCACGCCGTCCTCCTTACTGCTTTTGCAGCGCCGCCCGTGCGCGGTCAAAGAAAAACTGAATTATCTTGCTCATGGTCTCCTCTGTGATAGCCCACGAGACAAGCCTGCCCCACTTGCTGTTGTCCAGATAGTGGCGCAGCATCTTGACGCACCACGCCTTGCGTTCCGCACCGCGCTTAGTGCCCTGAATCTCCCGCTCTGCTTGGTCAATCAGGTTGAGCACCAGCGTCTTGACCGCTGCGCCGTAGCCCAGACGGACAAGCCCCAGCGCAAGCGACACAGCGCCCACAACGACGAGCGCCAGCGCCAGCCACGAGGGCAGCGGGGCGAGAATGGTGTTAAGAATGGTTTCCATGTGTTACTCTCCTCTCTCTTTTTCGAGATCTTCGATGCGGTGGTTTGCCACCTTGATCTGCTCTTCCAGCACTGGTACGCGCTTGGCAAAGTTGTTGTGCTCCCGGACTTCGCGGGTCAGCTCTTCCAGCTTGGTTTCTGTCACAGCCTGCTGCTTGTCCAACTTGGTGTCCATGCTCTGTGCGGTGCGGTTGTTAGAGACGATCGCGCCGATCAGGCTCAGACCGCCGGTGATGATTGCCACGATGATTGCTTCGCTCATGCACCCTCCCGGAGACGGGTCAGACCCTTCTTTGCAATGATTTTGGTGTAGTCCTTGTAGGGCACAGACAAGTCCACGCCGGAAACCTTGCCCGGTATTGCGTCCACAACGCCGGGAATCTTGCCATTGCTGGTGTACTGCCACAGCCCGAACGGCCAGCCCGGTTCAGGCTTCTTGCTGCGGTAGGCAGCAAGCCACACATCGTACTTGCGCAGCGCTGCGCCGTTCATGTACAAGTTATCGTGAGCGAAATACAGCCCGGTGTACAGCATGGCGTAGAAGCCCCAGCTTTCCACAGTGCCCAGCGCATGGGCTGCAATGTCCGTCAGGGTCTGCTTGTCCAGCGGGGCTTGCACATAGCTGTCCTCGATGTCAACCGCCACCGGCAGCTGCAACGTCTTGCCGGTCAGCACTTTGTGCAGCAGGGCAAGCTCTGCGTCAGCCTCTGCCGTGTTGACTGCCTTGCAGTAGTAGTACACGCCGCAGGGGATGCCAAGTCGCTGGCACTCGCGGTAGTTGCGCTCAAAGGTGGGGTCAATGTACGGTTTGCTGGGCTCGTACTCTGCGCTGTTGCCCAGCGCCCGCAGCATCACGCCGGAGAGAAGGCCGCTTGCCTTGACCTTGTCCCAGTCGATGTTGCCCTGCCAGCGGGAAACGTCCATGATAGGGAGCATGTTATTAGTCCTTTCTTTTTATGTTGGTGAATAGTCAAATAAAGCTATCTTTAGTTAATTAGTTGTGCTTTCGTTTGCAATAATATTTTTGACTAATGCATACATATAATCAGCATTTTTCCAATATCCGACTTCATTCTGATGAACATTATCAGATATTTTGAAACGTGTTTTATTTGTTTTACCTTCGTCTCTAGCCGATAATGGAACTTCCGTGCCGTTATAGTCGTGTTCTAAATCCATTCCCATATACATAGGACATAGCCAAATTTTTTCATCGGTTTTGTTGTCAAGTTCTTCGATTGTTTTCTTATGTAAGAGCTGTATTTTATAATTTAAGTCCCAATTTAAGAACTCTGCGTTGTTAATATCTTTTGCTGTAGATATTCCTTCGCACAATCCAACAATTACATGGATATTTTTTGAAACAGAATGAATGGACGAAATCATTTCGCTGATATATGTGATATATGTGGTTTCAAAGCCCATCGCAGACAATCCGCAATCATTCGTTCCAAGATTGATAAATACGAAATCAGGCATTTCGATGGAATTTTGGCTCAAATAATTTGCAAAGTCAAAAGCGCCATTATTACAAAAAGGACTTTTGGAATCTGTGCAGAACCATTTTGCAGTTTTTCCACCATAACCCTCATTTCGATTATCCTCACTCCATTTATATTTAGTGCCAAGTAAGACTACGGACATATTATCATCGTCAAAATTGTGCAGAAAATGACTGGAAATGTATCCATTATCAACCTTACTATCACCAATAATGAGAACTTTTTTAGTGGATGAACCAGTATCCTTGGGCGCAACCATAATTTTAATAGATTTATTTTTTACCGTTTTTAGACCATCTGTAAAAACTTCAAAATTTTTATTTATATTATTCAAGGATGTTGATGAAGGATTCCAAACAATTCTTCTATCATCTTGCTCATTACCAAATCGAGTGTGGATATAAGCCACTTTTTTGAGCCGATTGTATAACAGTAAATTCTCTTTATACACGTTGATTTCTAACCCAACAACACCATATAAAGTGGAAGGCAAAACAATTTCGGCGGGATTGATAGCTTCTTCGATAGATGATTTTACATCACTTATAGTCTCGTCAACATATTGCTTTCTTACATAATCATTTAACCATTTCGGATTAACTGTATTTGATTTGCTTATAAATCTAGTTTCATTTGTATCAATCCATGCGTTAAAGCCTAATTTTGCGATATTATTATATTTGTTCAAAATACCTTTGATATTAATATAGCTATATTGTTCGTCAGATGTTAAATAATAGGTGTTAGTATTAAATACAACCTTTCCGTCAGAATCAACAGCAAATACTTGTTGTCCAAACTGTCCAGTTTTAGGCTTGTTTATAATTAACGTGTCGAAAACTAAATTTTCGATGCTTAAATACGCATACCCGCCATTCGGCGCACTTACAAAATCGGGAGTCTTGTCACTTAAATAACCAACCATCCAATATCCAATATGTTTTTCAAGCAAATCCGAAAAATCAAAATATTCATTTGTTGGAAATTGATTATCCAAATCTTCCTTTAGCTGCCCAATCCCCTTTGCGTTTTCCTCCTCCGCTTCCTTCGCGCGGTTGGTTTCCGCATTGACCACCTCTCCCACCTTTGCCGCATCCGCAGCCTTGCCGGAGAGGGAGAGGGTGGGGTCGATGGCTTTCTGGATGTTTTCGCCCGCCGTGTTGGCAAACTGCTCCACATACTCGCCCATCTGGGCGAGATCCTCGCGCACCTCGGATGCCATAACGGCTTTGCGGATGCCGTCAATTACTTCTTTAAACGGTTTCATTGTCTGCCTCCATCGTTTGCAGCGCATAAGACTGCACATCAGATGCGTACCCCTTGAGCGTGCGGCTCAGGTCATACGCGGTGGTTGCTTTGCGGGCGCTGAGCGCCTGCAGGTCGGATATGCTGGAAAACTTTTTGCCGAAGGTGAACTCCTTCTTTGCGGGCTTGTCCAGCGGCTCTACGAGCTTGTTGCAGTTGATCCAGACGTCCACGCCATGCGGTCTTGACCGGATGTGCGTCAGCTTGCCGAAAGCGATCCTGTCCACGTCCACGCCCGCGTCCTTCAGGTCTACGGCTTTCACCGTGATGCCGTCCGCAAGGCGCAGGTGCTTGCCAAGCTCTGTGTCTGCCGCGTCCTGCAGGGACTGCTGGGTGTTTGCGGTGCCGTCCAGCACCAGATACCGGGTGATAAGTCCGTACAGCTTCTGGGCGGTTTCATCGTTGGCAGTGGCGGTCAGGGTGTCGGTGGTCTCCCACAAAAACCATCCGCTTTTCTTTTTGCCGATGGCTATCACCCGGGTGACGATGTCCTCAGCCTTGACATAGCTGGACAGGTCGAGCAGGTTTGTGCCAAAGGTGATGCCCTGCACGTTGCGCTCGGTCGCGTCCTGTACATAGTCCAGATAGAGTGCTCTCTTGTACAGACCGGGGAATGATGGGTAAGGAATCGTTTCGTGCCGGTTTACCAGATAGCCGCCGTACACGTCCACAAGTTCGCTTTGCAGGATGTCCCACGTCTTACCGTAGTTCTTGCCGTCTCCAAAGCTGTGCAGTTCCTCCACGATCTGCGGAGTGTAGTCCGCAGATCTTGTCCCGTTGACGTATACGTTCACCGTGCCGTCATTTTTCGTTTTGATGCTGTACGTTGTGGATTCGGTGTCCTTTTTGGTCACTTTAATGGTGCCTTCAAAATTATAGGTTTCTATTGGCGTAGTGATGGACGGGGTAACAATGGTCTGCTCTGCATCATAGGTCTTGCTGCCCTGAGAGACCGCGTTTCTGCGCAGGGTGAACTCGTTATCTCCCGTGCGCCAAATGAGGTATTCTTTTCCAGTTTTTATCTCGTTTAGCGTCCAGCTCTTTTCTGGCGGGGTCTGCACTTCCTCGTAGTCGGAGTAGACCGTGGAGAAGTTTTCAATAAGCCGGTTGCCGTTCTTGGCGTACAGCCCCCACGTCTGAGTATAGTCGCCGTCTGGATCCGGGCTGCTGGCTGCATAGTCCAACTTCATGGAGCAGTGTTCCGCCACCGGGACGTACCGGCGTTGCTCTTCCACTGTGACGTTTCCGATTCGAAAGCTTTTATAGCTGTCGGTCAGGCTGGTGTGATTCTTACAGAGGAAGTCCAGAAACTGCCGGATGGTCACGTCCTTGGCGGTGTAGGGCGGCACATCGGTGTCGTTGAGATAGGCAAGCTCGCCCTCGCAGTACACCTTCTGCCGCAGCAGAAAATCCTGTTCGTGGTTCATGACACGGCCTTGCCAGATCTCCTTGCCGTCCTGCTCTACGGAAACCACAGTTTTCAGCTTTTGCAAGGCGCTGTGCGCCACGTTGCCCAGCGGGATGGTGAATTCCAGACTTCCGGCTTTGCCGAACTCCCGGGTCAGAGTAGGGCTTATCAGCTTTGTGGTTTCCAGCGCAGATCCGGGCGCATAGATGCAGACCCGGTTTTCCCAGCTGTCCACTTCGTCCTGAACACCGGCGTATATTTTGTAGCTCATAGGCTTGCCCCCAGATATTTAATGGTGATACTGCTTGCGGCGGTAGCAGTAAAGGTCAGGGTAACGTTTTTGCTGTCCGGGATGCTCAGCCACTCCAGATACTGCCAATGTGTCGTTTTGGCAAGGCTGCCCTCATAGGTCTTGTTGACCTGCAACGACACATTTGCCTCGCTTTCTCCGCGCTGGAAGTAGACAGCCGCAGTGTGCGGTGCGCCGTAGATGACCACGTCCACCGGCGTATCGGCTGGCAGCGCAATTCTGCGGTAGTCCCGCAGAATGTCCGTTTCAAAGTTGATGTCGTCCCACCGAATATCCTGTGTGCCGTCGTAGACGTTGTACTTGTACGGGTTACAGCTGCCGGTGATGGTGACCGTAGCGGAAAGCCGCCCCGGCACGAATTTGACGTGCCACAGCCCATCCCAGTACCAAGATGGATCATCGTCAAACACGCATTGCAGCCATTTTCCTTCAAGGGCGTTGTGCAGACGGCTTTGCAGTACCTTCCACAGCTTTTTCGGTGCGGTGCAACGCAGTTCCATGGTAATAGTGCGCTTTTTGTAGTGCACCTTGCCGTCCAGCGAGGTAGTAAGGTTGAGCAGCGTGTCAGAGCCGGTGACCTGCACAAGGGTCTCGTCCGGCTCCGGCTCGCCGATGTTCGGGCTGCCCACCTTCATGTACAGACCCCACGTTGCAAGGGTGTCGTAATTGCCCAGCTTTGCGCTGTGGATCGCCATTTAAACACCCCTTTCTGCCCGCAGGGTATACACGCCCATGCTGGTATCCATGTTGGTTGCAAGGCGCGGTGTAAGCATATCGGCCACCTTCTCGCCGTCCATGACAAGCTGCCCGGTGCCGATGTCCGGCAAATGCTCGTCCAGCATATCGCGGATCTGCTGCAAAATGCCAAGCTGTGCATCCGTGCCGGTGGTCTTTTCCATGTAGCGGTGCTGCATGGCTGCTCGGGTGGAGAACTCGGTCAGGCTGTCGTACACGTCATGCCCAGCAAAGGGGCTTTCGTAGTGGCTCACAGCCTGCCCGCCGCTGCTCTTGCCAAACTTTGCAAACAGTGCAGCGCCCAGCGCCGCCACGCCCGCCACAATGGCCACGACAGCGGCAACCTCCGGGTTTGCCATGATCAGGCTGCCAACCTTTGCGATCAGCCCGCCTGCGCCCTCTGCGATCGTGCCAAGGCTGCCCATGCTCCCGGCAAGGTTTGCAATATCCGTGCCTGCGTTGAGGGCAAAGCTGCCCATGCCGGAGCCAATTGTGTTCAGCACGCTCATGACCTCGCTGCCGACGTCGGAAACGTTGATGCCAAGCTTCTGGAACACCTGATTCAGGCCGTCCACGCTTGTGGTAACGCCGTCTGCATCTGCTTTGATGCCGTTGGTCATGATCTGCTTAAAGGCCTTGAACGCTTCGCTCAGACCGCCGCCGGAGTATGCCTCGTTGATGGCTTCCAGCGCCTTGTTTGCCCAGTCGGACAATGCTTCGCGCTGCTCCTGCGATACCTCGCCCCACATCATGTTGACGATATCCAGACTAAGCGCCGCCCAGTCCTGATTTTTCAGGTCTGTGTATAGATTCTTGCCAAGCTTGAAGATACCGCTGTTGAACTGCTGCTGCGCCTTGCTCAGGTTTTCATCAATGCGCTTTTGGGTCGCCTTGATGCTCTTGTCGATGTTCTGCGCGGTCTCTGTCACCTTGTCCTGCACGCCGTCAATGTAGCTGATGACCTTGGTGTAGGTCTGCCGCACGCCGTCCACAATGCGCTCGCCGGTCTCGGTGGAGGTGGTCTTGATGTGCTTGCTTCCGTCCGCGTAGGTCTCCACCGCTTCCTGCGTGGTGGTGGTAATGCCGTTGAAGGTCTTTTCTGCAATGGTGGTCAGGGTGCCAAGCAGGGTCTTGGACATATCGTCATAGACCTTGGTTTCCTTCTGCACCACGCCGTCCACAGTCTTGGTCACCTTTTTGTAGGTGGTAGCAACACCGTTGACCATCTCTTTACCGGTCTCGGTGGTGGTTTCGGTCACGCGGTCTTTGATGTTGCCCGCTGCGTCCTTTACCTTCTCCTGCAGGGTCTCAACACTGGTAGCCACCGCGCCCAGCGCGTTCTGTGCGGTGGTGGTTGCGGTGTGCGACACAGACGCTATGACGGTTTCGGTCTTGGATTTTGTGCCGGTGCTCTTGCCGGAGGAACTGGAAGGGCTTGTGACGATGGAACTGCCGCCGCTCGCGGCCGCTGCTTCTGCCTGACGCTCAGACCAGCTTTTATTGCTTACGCTTTTGCCGGAAAGCGCATTTTGCCGCAGCCGATTTCGGTTGCTTTGCTTTTGCTGATCCTCTCTGTAGTCCTCGTAGCTGTCGTAACCAGAATAAGCGCTTTTGCCCAGTGCCTTGTTCAGATAGTAGCTTGCCTTATCCAGTGCACTAACAGCCGCGCTGCCAAGCTGCCCAAACTTTTTGATGATGGCACTAATGGGGTTGTCTAGTTCAAGGATTGCGTTCCCGAGACCCTTCCAGCCATCTTCCTTGTAGGCTTCCTGCGCTGCGACAACCATGTCGTTCAGGTGGCCTATCACAACGCCGATGCCGGAGGAAAGGTCGCCGGTCATAAGTCCGGCCAGCTGGCTGACGTTATCCTTCAGGGTAGATATACGCCCGTTCATGGTCTGGCTCTGGGTGTCCATGGCGTTGTAATAACGCCCGCCCTCCTCACTTGCGGCTATAAGCGCCTGCGAAAGAAGGTCGTAGCTGATGGTCATGTTCTGGACTTCTTGCACCGATTTGCCGGTGTAATCTGCCAAGATTTGATAGATATTGATGCCCGCATAGGCAAACTGCTTGATGTCGATTGCGGACGCTTTGCCCACATTGGCGATCTGCTGCAGGTTTGCAGCCATGCGGGATAGTTCGGCGTTACCGCCGCCGGTTGCGGAAACAGCATCGCCCAGTGCATTGATGACCTTGCGGGAATACGCGGCGTTTTCTCCCGCGCTGATAAGCAGCTGGTTTGCCTGCGTCAGAGATGCTACGTCAAACGGGGTGCGGGCTGCGTCCTCCTGAATGGCCTGCATGGCTTCCTGTGCGGCCTGTGCGCTGCCCAGCATATTGGTAAAGCCGGTGGTGTACTTTTCTATCTGGGCATTGTATGAAATGCCCATCTCCACAAAGCCCTTTGCAAGGCCTACCGCCTTTGTCCCAAGCGAGGTAAGCATATTTGCAAGGACAGTCGCTTTTGCGCTGGCTGCTGCAAACTGGCTTGCCATGCCTGAAACGCCGCTTCCGGCGGTGTTTGCGCTGCGGTTTAGCGAGTTTGCGGCGCTTTGCGTCTCTTTTCTGGCCTGCTCGATGCCCTGCTCATACTCGGAGGTATCAAGCCCCAAAGTGGCCATCAAATTAAATATGTTCAGGTCTCACCACCTCCGTTCTGCTCTGCGGCTTTTTTACTGTCTGCAAGCGTCTTTTCCCAACACGCCTGCGCTTCTTCCAGCGTGGTCTCGTGGCGGCGCTGGGATAGCGGCTTATCGTACTCTGCCATGATCTCGCTGAAGGACTGCTCCACCTGCTGCCCAAGCGATACAGCACAAAGAAAGAGCATATCAGCCGTGTACAGCTGGTATGCTCTTGTGCGGTGGCTTTCGCGCATCTCGCTGATTACGAACCAGACGAAATACTTTATTCCGTAGGCGCGGAGATGCTGGAGGTCGGCGCGGCAGAGGTAGTGCCAAAACTCAGGCCGTTCAAGGCGGCCAGCGAGGACAAAAAATCCTGCATATCCTCCTGCATCACCGACTTGGTAAGCGCGGTGAACGCCTTGGGCAGGGTGTCTTTCTCACCCTTTTCCAGCGTGTACAGCTGGTGCAGGGCGTTCATGGTGCGCTGCGGGTCAAGCTTCATCAGGGGCTTGATAAAGTCCAGCGCAGCCAGCGCAAACTCGCGCGGGGTCAGCTTCTTCTTGCCCTCTGCGGTTTCGGCGGGCTCTGCGCCCAGCAGCTTCATGGCGTTTGCAACGATGGTCTCCCGGGCGGCTTTGGTCTCCGGGTTGTCCACATTGTCCTTTGCGTCCATCACCATGCGGGTGATGCCGTCCACCGCGTCATACAGCTTAGGCAAAGCTTCCACGGGGTCAAGATTGATAGTAAGGATCATTACTCTGCCTCCTTGACGTAGAACTCCATAGGCACCTTGCTGGTGTCTTTCATGTCGTAGTGCCCCTTCAGGCTCAGGGTGAGGTTGCCTTTGCCGTCCTTGTTGGTTTTCAGCTCCAGACCGCCATCGCTTGCGGCTTTCATCAGCTTGACCGCAGCATAGCCGCCGCCGATCAGATTGCCGTGCCACCAGATATCCTGGAAGTCTGCTTCCTCGTAGTCCTCGCGCACGGTGATCTTGTTGGCTTCCACGTCCGCAGCGCCCAGTTCTAGCTTGATGGTGTCGGCGCTTACGGTCATGCAGGTGGTAGACATCCCACAATCCCAACTGGTGATGTGCTTCAGCTGATAGGTGTTCTCGGGCACCTCGTCCAGATCCTCACCCAAGTCCACGATATTGGGCTTGCAGGTGATGGATATGCCGCCAGAGGTCAGACAGACCATGTCCTCTGCTGCAATGGGGGTAGTGCCCTCCGGGTCAAACTTCTTGAGCATTGCGCCAGCCTGAAACTGAAGCTTTTTGAAAGCATCCGGCGAAATGGCGTGATACATTTTGTTCATGCTTTATCCTTTCTCACACCACAAAGGATGTGACGTCAAAAGTAAGGTATGTGCACAGGTATTTTTCCGGCGGGTTGTCCATAGACTGCGCCCACGGATTGCCTGCGCATAAAAGAATTGCGCCGCCCTCGCACTCGATGGTAAGCCCATCCCCGAGGGCAGCGCGCATCTCATCTGTTTTGCGGATGATGGGCAGTTTGCCGCCGTCCACCGGATACCACAGCCGTGCATGGAAGGTGCTGCTCTCGTCAAAACCCTTTGGAATGACCGGCAGCACCGTGATATAGGGCAAAGAAGCGCCCTGCGGCACGAAATCCTCCGGGTATATAGGAACATCGAACAGCGTAAAAAAGCTGTTCAGCGCCGTGGTAATGGCTTCTGCTGCGCCCATCAGGAAAGCACCACCTTTTTGCACTGCACAACAGCAAGATTCATCTGGCTTTCGGCGGGCGAAATCTTGTCGCTGCTCGCGGTGGTCACCTCATAGGTCTGCCCATCATCCAGCCGCTTGATGCGGTCGAAGGGGGACAGCTTGATGCCCTTATCTACATAGAGGGAATAGGTGGATGCCGTGCCCTGCTGCTCTGCCTGCTGCGCTTCAATGGTCTGGTCGTGGCGCTCTACGGCTTGGAACTCCATGCCGTCCTCCCATGTGGTGGTAGAGCCGAAAAGCCCATCAGAGACCAGCTTTTTTTCCATGAAGCAGAATTTTTTTGTGAAATTCTCCATCACGGTGAATTTTGTGAAATCGTTTACAGACATTACAGTTTCCTCCATTGGTTGATCTCCCGGCGGTAGCGGGTGCAGCCGTCTGCGGGCAAGCCGTCCGTGCCGGTGGCCATTGTGCCGCTCCAGCCGTTGAAGGACTGGGAAACATAGCGCCCACCGCCGGGGATGGCTGCATCGTAGTCTGTGATCTTCTGGGCAAGCGCCACAAAGTCAGGAGGGACGCGCATAGGCTGCACCGTGCCGGTGAAAGTTTCCGGGGTAAGGTCTCCGTCTCCCGCCTTGTGCACGCCGTCGTTAAAGATAGACCCGCACACAAGGAAATACTGCCCGGCGGACACCCCGGCGGGGATAGTATCTGCCGTAAAGGTAAATTCCCCGGCGGTGGGGTCATCGTACCGGTCAAAGTAGTTTCGCGTGTATACGCACAGTTCTGGCACAGTCATGCGGGGTCACCTCCTTGCAGGTCAGACCGATTCGCCCGGGGTAATGGTCTGGACGGAGATGCCATCCAGATACTCGGCAAACAGGGTCACGCCGGTAATGGCAAAGCTTTCGGACACGGCGGTGGTGTAGTTGCCCTGAGTGTGGAAGCCAATCAGGTTGCTGGCCTCGCCTGCGGTGGTGTACACCAGACCGGCCTTTGCGTAGTCGCTGTCGGAGGGGTCAACGTAGTACATCACGATGTTGTCCACGGGGGTGGCAATGACCTTGCCCTTTGCGATCTCGCCATCGGACAGCAGGAAGATGGTGTTGTAGCCCATGAAGTCCTTGATGTACTGGAAGCCGTACTGATTCTGAATGGTGATGTTTGCGGTGCCCAAATACTCGGCCACGTCCAGAACGTTTGCAAAGCCCACAACGCCGGTGACGGTGCGGTGCATATTCTTGAACTTGTTCTCCACGCTGCCCTTTGCCATCGCCAGCGCCATCTGGAAGGTCTTGGGCGTGCCCTTCAGGCTGCCGGTGTTCAGGTACTTGTAGAACTTGTCGGTGACCTTGGCGGTCAGGTCGTACAGAAACTCGTCATCGGTCTTCTGGACAGCAACCTCGTAGCCGTAATTCTGGATAGCCTCGATGGTGACGGCCTTTGCGTACTTATCGATGGTGATCTTGCCGTAGTCCTTCTCTTTGACGGTGTACTGGCTGTAGGGGATCTCCTCGCCCTCTGCCACGGTGCCACTCTGCAGGGTGCCCTGTGCGTACTTGCTCTTCAGAACAGTGCCGGGCTGCATACGGATGGGGCGCATGATGCCCATGATCTCCCGCAGATGATCCCAGTTGCGCTGGAAACGGGTCACGAAGTCGATCTCCCGGGGGTTGACGGTGATCTCGGTGGTGGTAATCAGATTTTCTTTTGCTGCCATAGCTTATTCCTTCCCGCCGCCTGCAAACAGGTCGGCATTTGCTGCAATCGCTGCCTGACGCTCGCCCGCGTCCTTGATTGCAAAAATCTGGTCTTTGGTCATTTTGGAGCCGGTGTTTGCGGGCGGGTTGTCCACCGGTGCGCCCTTGGTGGAGGTGCTGCCCACATAATCGCTCCAATCGGTTTTCAGGCTCTCAGCCAGCTTGTCCGCGTTCTTCACGTTGCCCTTGCTGTCCAGTTCCATCTTGTCGATGTCCTCGCCAGACAAGCGCACGATGCGGTCAAAGTACTTTTCCAGCACACCTGCGGCCTTTAGCTGCTCCCGGAACTTTGCTTCCTTGGCTGCATGGGCGTCCTTCTTGGTCTGCTGTGTCTTGTAGTCGGTCAGCGCCTGCTCCGCGGTCTGCTTACCGCTGTTGGCTGCGTCTCGTTCCTTTTCCGCTGCAACGCGGGCGTTTTTCTCGGTATCCAGTTCGTCCCGGAGGGCATCGGTCTCCTCGTGCAAGGCGTCCAGAATGGCTTTTGCCTTGTCATCGTTGGAGGTTTCGGCGTTTTCCAGAATCTTGCGGATATCTGCTCTTTTGAGTGCCATGTGTGTGTCCTTTCTGCCCTTGCTTGGGCTGCCATGCTTGGCAATCAGGTTATTTTGCCGGACGTGCTGCCGGTGTGGTGCCGCTTGTGGGGCTCGAACCCACGGCCCCCGGATTAAAAGTCCGGTGCTCTGCCAGACTGAGCTAAAACGGCATAAAAAAGCGGCTGACGCTGTGCGCCAACCGCTGGATATTGAGTTTTACGGTTTTGTTTCCACGCTGGGCAGAACGTCCGTGTGGAAATAAAGCTTGTAGTGGTATGGGTCCGTGTGGGTGCCGGTGATGTCTTCGACCACATACATGGTGTAGTCGTTCAGATAGATGTAGTTCTTGCGGTAGGTGTCCGGGCCAATTTTTACCGTGCAGACCAGCTCATTGTTTGAGTTGTTGGAGATGGACATGTAGCCCTCGGCTTCCATAATGACCTTATCGGTGCGGGCGTTGTAGACGGTAATCTTGCGCTCACTCTCGAAATAGTCCGCTTGCTTGGAGATATTAGCATTGGCCTTGTCAGCTTCTGAACAGCCACAAAGCAACAGCGCCGCAAGCATCATGATGGTTACAAAAAACTTCTTCATGTTATACCTCTTTATTTCCTTCCTCTACTGCAATCTCTTGCAGTTCCTTGATATGATCTTCCACCGCCGGGCGCAGGAATGGGCGGGCTTTTACACCTCTTGTAAAGTGCCATTGCTTGGTTTTTATGTCGTACCAGTACCACGGCTCTTTACGTCCATCGCCGTTTTCTGCGTAAACGCCAGTGCCCAATTCAACGTAAATCGGGTACGGTGACGGCTGCGCATTGTAGTCATTAGGCCACTTACCAGAATCGGACTGCGCGTTTGTGCCGATGGTCACAGTCTTTTTTGCATCGTCCACCACATAGGTGATGGAGTTTATCAGGCGGGAAGTGTCAACGTGCCCCTGTGCAAGCTTTTTGGCGTAGCTTTCAACCAGCATTCCCCATTGGTCGAGGATGTTGTGCACTACCTCTTTCATAATGGCTAAAACGCTCTCGCTGTTATCTTCCAGCTTGATGTTGTACTTAAACTCCATGTTTTACTCCGTGTATAACAAAACCCCGCCCCGGTGTGGGGCAGGGTCGGGTTATTCGTTTAGGCGAACATCTTGGTCTGTCCGTTGACGTTCTGAATCATCATCGCGGTGTTGGTGCTTGGCTTCCAGCGGTTGACGTACTCGATGGCTTCATCGAACCGCTTGCGGGGGATATTGTTGCGGGCGTTGACCCGGAACCAGTTCTGCAAATCCTTGTTGCACTCACAGAACACGCGTCCACGAACATGAACATCTTCGTATGCGGGAGAGTTCTTGCCGCCCAGAACGTCCACAATGACGCGATGATTGACCGCGTTCGCCAGCGTTCTCTGCTGTCCGTAGTCGATGACCGCGTTGTTCTCCAGTGCCGTCACGCGCTGGTCAAGCTGCACCGTCCGGTTATCCAGCACGAAAATGGCTTGCAGTTCCTTTGACATGGGAGCCATGATCTGCTGGGTGCTCTCCTTCTCAAGCTCAATGAGCTTCTGACGGATAGCCATTCCCTGCGGGGTGCGCTGAATCATTGCAATGTGCTTTGCCATGTCCAGCGTCATGATGTGGTCTGCCTGCTTCTGGGGCATCGGAGTGCCATCTGCACGGAGAACATTTTTGTTCACCGTTGAATAGTCCGAACCTTCGACAAATCCGTACTCGGTCATGCGCGGCAGCCAAATGTGGTAAGGCGTCTTGATGCCAAGCTTCTCATGAAGTTCACGCCCCATGACAACCTTGTTTCCTTCATCGGTGGTGTACACCGGAATGATGTCCTTGCTGAAAATCTGAATATTGCTCATTTGTTGTTCTCCTGTTCTGCTTCTGCTTCTTCAAGGTCTGCGCGCAAATCGTTCAGGTTGCGTACAACGGCTTGAAGCACGGCGTTGAAATTCGGTGCATCGCCCCACATGATATATTGTTCTCTTTCAGTGTGGGTGCGATCGTAGGTATCGGTTTTGTGGCTCTCTTCGAACCAATCAGAGAAAACCGTCAGAAGCTGGAGAGTGTTCTCCACCTGCCCAATGGCAAGCCCAACGTCATAACTTTGTCTTTGCATCGTTAAAACCTCACATTTCACTTGACTTTTGCTTATAAATAAAATAAAATGTGAGTAAGAAGGGCTTTTCTGAATGTGGTTCTTCTCTGTTACGGGTGGTTAGCTATGTCGAGTAGCTAACCACTCTTTTTTGTACTGTTCAAACTTCCGGCGCTGTTCTTCACGGTTCAGCTTCTTGAAATCCTTGAACTTCATGGGCGTCCTCCTTTCCGCCCCTCTTGCTCACAAGATATAGTATAAACGTTTTTGTTTGCTTTGTCAATACTTTTGTGTAAACAATTCTACGCAAATTTGAAATATCACTGTTGACATTTTAAACAGTATCATTTATACTCTTATATAGAAAGAGAGGTGTTAAGGATGGCTACTTCTGAACAACTGAAAATTCTTTGTGTAAAGCTAAATATCAGCGTGTCAGAACTCGCAAGGCGTTGTGGCTCAAGTCCACAGGCTTTTTCTCAGAAGATGAAGCGGGAAGGATTTACCCCGGCAGAACTGAAAGCCGTTGCCGAATGCGTAGGCTGTACGTTTGAAAGTTCTTTTGTTCTCCCATCTGGAGAGCGCGTTACTGATTAACTTTTAGGCTCTGCCGGGTGGCAGAGCCTTATTTTTATACTCGCACATTATTTTTTCTCCTTCTTGCGTTTTCTCTCTTCCGACCGCCACATCTGTTCTGCTTCCGTGCCGCCCTTGGCCTTGTACCACTCGGTATAGGTCATTTCTGGTACGGTCTCCTTGCTGATGTTGTCGCCGCGCTGGGTGTTTTTGCGTGGATATTTGAGCAAGTTTGCCGTCAGGGTGCAGCGGCAGCGGTAAACCATTTCAGGTGCGCCGTTTGGGTCGCCGGGGTATTGCAACTCATAGCCCTGCACCTTGAACGGTTCATCCGGGTCAACGGACTGTTGGTCAAGTAAGCGGTGCATATTGCGGGTTTTGTAGTCCAGCGTGCTGTTCCACTGCTTTTCTACCGGGATACCGCGTGCTTTGGCGTTCCTGATCTGCTGCAACGTCCCGGCGTTCTGCGCGCCTGTCAGGGCTGTGATGGCGTTGTTCATCGCCCAGTGCACTTCGGTGTCTGCCATGCCTTTCACGGCCTGTGTGGCGATGTCATGGACGCTCTTGCCCTGAATGATGCCCTGCATGACGTACCGGTTGAACACCCGGGCGTCGTAGGTCTTGTTGCTCTCGCTCTTGATGCGCTTGTTGGGCACAAGCTTGGGGTTTTCTGCCAGCAGCCGCTTGACCGCTTCGGTGTTGTATAGCGTCAGGTTGAACGCCACGCCTGCGGCCTGTTCCAACTCGTAGAACGCCCAGTTTGCGCCAAGGGCAAAGATATCGTACTGTTCATCCCGCGCCAGCTTGTACGCTGTCTGCTGGGCTGTGGTGCACGTCTGGGTGATGTTGTCCAGCTTCTGGTGCATCAATTCAGACTGAAACACCTGATTGCGCAGCCATGTGCGGTAATCGCTCTCGGTGATCTTCCCGGCTTCCAGCTGCGCCCTCTTGTAGTCATCCAGTTGCTTATATTTTGTAAGAAACTCGGTCAGCTGCTCGGTCATTTCCCGGCGGGCGGTGCCGTATATCCGCAAAATGCGGCGGCGCAGCCTGTTCAGCTGCCGGGTGGAGATGCGGTCAAGGTCAGAATTGGTGCTCATGGTTTTTATCTGCCTTAATAGCGTTGGTAAGTTCAGGCGTCAGCTTAGGCGGCTTCGGGTCTGCCGTCTTGCAAAAAAGTGAACCGCCGCAGAGCATAACGCCATTCCCGCTGAGGGATAAACTCTGCTCGTCATTCCTGATGTGTGCTTTCATCCTCTTCGTCCTCCTCGTCCTCGTCCACGGTCTCCCGCGTTGCGCTCTCTGCCATCAGTGCGGCCTTGGCCTGTTTCTTCTGCTCCGGGGTCAGGTTTGGCAGCAGGTCAATGGCCATTTCATCGCCGATGATGGTCGCTTCGGAAATCACCATGCTGACCTGTTCAGCCGTGTTTATGATCTTGCTGCGGTTGAATGTCGGCATGGCGTTGTCAAAGCCAGCCAGTGCGCAAATCTGCCGTATAAACGGCTTGATCTGCGCCTCAAAGTCATCCGCGTTCTGGTTCAGGGGTTCATAGGCCGCGTCCAGATGATCGTTGGTGCTGTCTGCGCTTACACAGTGCACGTCCAGCCCGCCAAAATCTTCATACACACGGGTGTGCAGCAGTTCCAGCAGCGCTTGCCGGGCCGTCACAGGAATCTCGGCGGTGTAGGGGGTGATCTTGCCGCCCTCGCTGGTGTCTGCGCCTGCAATGTGGTAAAGGTTCAGCTTGACAAGGAACTCCTGCAACTCATCATCGGTCATGCCGTTGAAATTCTCGCACAGCCAGTAGATTTCCGCGCAGTCTTGCAGGTCGCTACAGAATCCGGACATCACCAGATCGGTGTTGTCGATGTAAGCTTTCATCCCCACAAGGGTGCTCTGGTGCAGGTCGGAACCCCACAGCGGCACAATGGGCATGGCGCTGTAGTTTTCGCCCTCCACGCTTTCCAACCCGCCGCCGGGGGTGGTGACGGTCACACTCTTGTATGCCTGCTTTGGCGTTGTCTCCTGCATCACGTTGCCGATTCGGCTTTCCGTGTACTCGGTGAAGCCGTCCAGTTCATACAAGATATAGTGCATATCTGTGTCAGGATTCAGACGCCAAAAGCGCACGCCTGCCTGCAAAAGGCCTGTTTTTTCATCGTAAAGCGGCGCAAACTCGGTCAGCTTGAAAATCACCAGATGGTCGTTGTTCCAGAAGCCAAAGCTCTCACCGTGGATCAGGGCGAAATATCCGGCCTTCTGAATCTGCTCGTCAAAGCTCTGCCCCAGCTTGTCCTTGTCCACGCCATCGTCCGCAAAGACCACGCCGTTTCCTAAAGAGTAGGTTGCCCGCTGCTTGTTGAGCCGCCGGAACAAATTGCTCTTGACCATATCGGGGCGTGGGGTGTCCGGCTTTGTGTTTTTAGACAGGCGTTTCAGCATCAAAGCGTAGGTCTGCGAAAATCGTTCCGCGCCCGGGTTCTTCTGTGCGTCGTACAGGTCGGCATCCAGCGCCATCTTGTAAGGCCCGGAAGTGCAGTGTTGCTGCACGAACCGCCGGATGAAATCAGTCTGTTCCCCGGCGGCTTGCGCCTGCTGAAAAGTCTGGAATGTGTATACAGTGCTCAAAATCAATCCCTCAGTTTTACAAGGCGCTTTGTGCGCACGAAATAGCGGATAGCGTCCATGCAGTGATCGTTTACCTTCAGCACGGTGTCGTCTTTGTCTGGATCCCAAGCGTACACGCCGAATTCTTCCAGCGTATGCTTGCAGTCTTTGTAGATCTTCAACCGTCCGGTCTGCAGCATGGTCTGCACGTCCAGAATGCCGCTCAGAACGTCATTGTTTGCTTGGATCTGGGTGAATCCGTTCTTGCGCAGCTCTGTAATCAGGGGCAGGGCAGAGGGGTCAACAATGACCCTCTCCGGCTTGAGACCTACCAGCCACGCCTTGAGATCTGTAACGTACTCGCCCACGGTCTTTTGCCGCTTCTGTTCGCGGCCACTGTAGTAATACTCTCGGGTGACGATCCAGCAATCTGCGTCTGCTTGCTTCTGGATCAGCAGAAAAACCGTGGCGTTCTGTGTGCCAAAGTCACACGCCACATAGGCGCTCTTTGGCGAAAGCTGTGGCAGCTTATCAATGACGTGCTTCTTGCGGTCGAACATGTCATATACAAGGCCCTCGGCCACCGTCCACAGGCCAAGAATGTAGCGCTGATAGAAAACGCCGCTGTACTGGCTGCGGTATCTGGCCTTGATGTCCTCGGAAAGCGACAGGTTGTCATCCATCGTGAAATGGAGGTACATCATCTTTCGGGAACGGCATTTTCGCACCCACTCAAGATAAAACCAATGCTGCGGGCTGCCCGGGTTGCAGTTGAACCAGAACTTTGAACCAGTGACGGAGCAACGGGCCGTGGCCTGATTTACGAAACTCTGCGGCATCAGGGCAACCTCGTCAAAGAACGCCCCGGCAAGGGTGATGCCCTGAATCAGGTCTTGGCTGCTCTCGTCCTTGCCGCCAAAGAAGTAAAACTCGTTGGTTTTGCCGCCCTTGCTGACGGTCATGCAGTTTTCTGCCCGGTGTTCCTTGACGCTGTAGCCCCGGGCCGCAAGCTGCTGCTTGAGCGTGCCCAGCACGTTGCGCCGGAAACTGGCGATGGTCTTGCCGCACATGGCGAACTGCTGGCCGTTGTAGCAAGTCATGCCCCACTGGACAAAAGAAAAGCTCATGGCAAAGGTCTTGCCCGAGCGGATAGCGCCGTCTGCGATAATGCCGTTGTAGCCGCTGTATGCGCTCTGCGGTGCCCACCAGCTCAAGACCTGCTTTTGCCGCCGGCTGAGGACTTTCCAGCGAAAACTGTTACTTTTCCGCATTGTCGTCCTCTTCCTCTGGCAGCATCTCCACGTCATCCGGCGGGCTGATGTCTGCGGAAGCATTCAATGCCTTTATCAAACCATCATCGTGACGCTCTTCCTGATCCGCTTCTTTTGGCTTATCGCTCCAACCAAAATTAACTTGCAGGCTGAATCTTGCGCCGCCGTTTCCGTCACGATCATAGAGCCGTTCTTCGGCGTATCTCTCGCATCGAAGCTTCGCGCGCGTTATCGTGTCAGAAAACTCAGCCTTTCCTTGATAGTCAATCAAAGATTGCCGAGACTTAAACCCCAATGCTAAAGCCAAGCCAGTGACTGTTTCTGGGCGTTCTTCGATTTTTATCACGTTTCCGTATTTGTCCAAAACAGGCTTTCCGGCTTCGTCTTCTAGGACGGTTCCTTCACAGCTTTTGAAAAACTCTTCGATTTTTTTCTCAAGTTCTTCTTTGCTCTCAAAGACGGGCGGTCTGCCTATCCTTTTGTTTTTGCTGTAGGCCACCGCCACCACCTCTCTAAACTTGCGCAAAAGAAAAACCGCCCGGAAATCCGAACGGTCAAAATATCAAAATAAGCAGCGCTCCGCACATTCAGTTTTTGCGGACAACGCAAACGGTGGAGCGCCGCGGCATCCGGAACTTTCGCGGCCAGATGCCCCGCTACTCTCTGCATGCCGTCCCCCGGTCATGCAAAGTCTGGCATTCCCGGCAGGACTTAAACCTGCAGCCTGCGGTTTTGGAGACCGCTGTTCCATCACTTGAACTACGGGAATATAAAACGCCGCCCTTGGAATTGAACCAGCCGTGTCTACACACACGCGCCGCGCTCCAAATTGCGCTCAGGCGGCATATAACAAAATAAAAACCAGCACGTTTCCATGCTGGCTTGGTTGACGCACATCCTGCCGGGGGAATTATGGAAACCGGTGTACGGATTATGTGGCCTCCGGTGCGTGCGGAGGTTACGAGGACAGGTAAGGATACCCTGCCACTCTACACGCAGCCACAAGCGGGATGTCAACCCATGCGTCAGGTGGTCGCTGCTTCGGGAAAGCAACGTGTCGGAACCGTTAGCCGGATTCGAACCGGCACCATCAAGGCTGTATATGCGCATTGGTTAGGTGCGTAGTGATGTCCGTGATGTGTCACCAACGTTGTCCCGCCTTAACTCGGCGGCGCTCTTCCAATTGAGCTATAACGGCATAGAAGCAGCCCGCGAAACGAAAGGAAGAAAAATGCCGGTCAAGCCATAGGAGGAAACATTTTTGGGGGATCCGTTTCGGAGACTGCGTGGCAAGCGTCTCACCGCTTTCGGCGGTTCCGCTTATACCAATTTTAGCACATTGCTTCTTTTAGTTGGATATTTGCAGTATGAAGGAGCGACACAAATAATCAGGGCGGGTTTTGTACAGTTTGTGCAACATTGCTGAAACTGTCCCAAATTTCTGCCAGATAAATGCTGCCCCACTTGATGTAGATGGAGACCTGGTTTTCTTCTGACAGCCCCAGTTCCTCGCAGATCTCGCGCTGCTTTTTGTTCTTGACGTAGTACAAGCACAGGCAGTCTGCCTGTTTTTTGCTGGATTTGCTTTCCGTGATGCAGTACGCCCGCCGGGTTGCTTCAATGCGCAGCAGGCACAGGGCTGTCTCCATCTGCTGCAGGCGGCGCTGCTCGTCCGTGATATCCGTTACAGCAATCCCCACCTTGTCACCAGCGCCACCGCCGCCGGGCATCCCGCTCAGGCTTGGGGTGGTCTTTTCGGCAACCTCCCGGATGCGCTGGATCTTCTGCTTTTGTGCTTCAACCGTCGCAGCCATATCCCGGCACTGCTGGAACCACGCCTTGACTGTGTGATAGTCCACGCCGGTGCGCGGCTTTGGCTGCTCGCTTTCAGGTGTCCATGACTGAATCATGCGTTATCCTTTCTTCAAAATCGCAGCAATATTCAGGCGGATTTATGTATCCTTCGTCTTTGTCACTGCTCTGACAGATATAGCGATACCCGGATTCTTCCACCGCAAATTTTTTCTTTAAGAATACGCACCGGTCGCAAAGGCAAGGTTTCTTGCGGTTGATCAATTGCCTGAAATATTCAATCGGATTACCGTCACTAAGAACAAACCACATGAAAAGCCCTGCAAGCGTTGCCATAAAAATTGTGCTTGCGACTTCAAATATCATATCAAGCATTTTTGCCCTCCATTTCCTCTATCCAGATCTCCACTCTGGGGTTTTGCTTGTCGTAGTCCACCCGGCTGCCATCGTGGGCGGCAACGATGCGGCTGTTATCGTCCGCCAGCACATCCATTGCGTCCATAATCTGACACGCGCGGCATCTTACGCCGTTGTAATGTTCGCAGCCACAGCAATATGCCGCTTTGATGTTTGCGATGGCTTTTTCACGGTCGATAAATTCGTTCATTTTTCAATCTCCCTCTTTGTCAGTTCGCTCGCCCGCAGCCTTGCAGCTTCACGCGGGGCGGTAGTGATATCGGCCTGCGCCTGCTTCAAAAATTCGGCACGGCGGTATGTAAGGTCTGGCATTTCAGCCAGCTCTGCAAGCCCTCCAACGCTCCCAGCATAGGATTTTGCCGCCGGGGGGAGTTGTTCATACAAGGCTTTCAGCTCTTTCTGCCCGTCACTACGCAGCAACCTGCCCTTTTCGTCAATGCCGGTCACCATCGGGAACTTGCGCCAACTCATAAATGTCTGTGCCTTGCGTGCCGCTACAGCCAGAGCTTCCCATTCAGCGGAAGGGTCAAGACACTGGGAAAGCTGCTTGAAGATGTCGGCCACTGTGACCGGATAAACGCATACTCGGTTTGCCGCCAGAAAAGCCCGCTTGACAGTATCGCCGTCATAATCGCCAAACTGGTACGCCCACACGTCAATGGTGGTTTCCATTTCCTCATCGGTCAGAGGCTTTGCCCCAAGCTTATACAGCGTGAAATTCATTCGGATCAGTTTTGCCACGTCTTCCCGCGTCATGTCTCAAACCCTCTTTCTCGATCCATCTTCGCCAGCACTCGGGCAAGCTGGTCGTCAACTGTTTCTGACGGTTGCTTTCGGCTTGTCCTGTTCTGCCTGTTCTGTTCGTTTGCCGAAACGTCCCCCGGCGTTTGAATGCCATCCCGCTGCCACCCGGAAAGAATGCCGTTTATGTAGTTCCATGACCTCTTCCCAGCTTCCGCGGCTTTGTCGATGGCCAGCAGGATCATCTCTGCGCTATACTCCTGCCGCCACTTTTGCAGCTTATCCAGAGCAGAGCGTGGAAAGTCCCCAATGGTTTGCTGATAATGCTGGACGATTTTTGACAGTTCCATGTACACGGCGGCGGGAACGTCTCTTTCTATACCACTGACAGGTGGTATAACAGATACAGAATCAGATACAGAATCAGATACAGA